>Ga0214917_10000585_pt1 | contig 47506 bp, 49 predicted proteins | sample LL_1208_BB_MetaG_FD_177983 | JGI IMG/M metagenome (GOLD analysis project Ga0214917, IMG submission 177983) | Freshwater microbial communities from Lake Lanier, Atlanta, Georgia, United States - LL_1208_BB | ecosystem: Environmental > Aquatic > Freshwater > Lake | place: USA: Georgia | collected... | reverse complement strand
GGAAGTTCTTGAACCTGTTACTGAGTTACTAGCAATTACTGAACGTGTTCTAGAAGCAGACACAGAGGAAGTTCTTGAACCTGTTCCTGAATTACTTGGGATAACAGAGCGTGTTCTAGAAGCAGACACAGATGCAGTTCTTGAACCTGTTCCTGAATTACTTGGGATAACAGAGCGTGTTCTAGAAGCAGACACAGAGGAAGTTCTTGAACCTGTTCCTGAATTACTTGGGATAACAGAGCGTGTTCTAGAAGCAGACACAGATGCAGTTCTAGTTCTTGTTGCTGAATTAGTGGCAGCTACTGAATGAGTACTAGTTCTAGAAGGAGACACAGAGGATGAACGAGAAGGACTACCAGTTCTTGAAGGTACAATACTTGCTTGTAGAATTCTCGCATGTTCTATTTCACATTTTTCACTATTTTTAAAATCTATATTTCCATCAAATACACTATAAAATAAATTAATATTTACTCCTGAAAATTTACATTTAGCGCCTCTCACCCAATTATTATTTATTATAAAAGGTTCAGTTACGTAGTCCCAATCACTTGATTCAACCCACTGAATAGGAAGAGAGGATACAGAACCGCCGTAACTACATGAACTCTTATCACATAAACATAAATAATTATTATTTGACAAATAACGACCTGGTTCTAAATAATCAAAATTCGGCAGATATTTACAGTTATACGACAAAATTTTATTCGTTAATTGTAAATAACTATTGTCAAAACTTTTATTATTTATAGAAACCAGTGAACAAGCACCCTGCTTTACAAATAATTCACTTGGATTACATGTCTGAGAAATGACCGCTCCAAAACTAGCCACTATTGCTAGAATACGAATCATTTCTAAAAAATAAATATAAAAAAAATTTTTAGGCTCATTAAAGTAATCCTATCAGTATCTAATAATCAAAGTAGATTGAAATAGCCCTTGATTCATTCCCAGCAGGAACAACTTCTAGATAAGTAGGATCACAGCCAAAACACGGGCATAACCAATGTGACTCCTGTATCGTAAAATCATGAATAAAATAATATACAGGATTTCCTGAATGTAGTTGAGGTGTAACTGAACAAGATGAACCTGGATAATTACCAACTTTACATATTTCACAGAATAGAGTGAAATTACTGTGTTTTTCAAATAAAATAGTTTCCATAGGTGAAATTAAAATAACATTTTTAGGATCAAATAATTCAATTATTTTAATATTATGACTATGTTTATTAATTAAATAACATGTATTCTCCATTTACTAAACAGTATACCAGTCTAAAATATAATCGCAATAAACATTTAGACGAGAAAAGATGGCTCCAAATATTCCACAAGAGTATGGAGAATTACTAAAAAAATATCAGGCAAAGTATGGACAAAATACCACTGTTTTTATGCAGGTTGGTTCATTTTATGAACTTTATGATATACAGGATCCAAATTCAGGAAAGACGCTCTATAATGTCCGCGAAATAGCTGATATTCTAGGACTTCAAATAAGTGTTAGACAAGATGCCAAATCACGTCATGATATTTTAGTAGCAGGTTTACCAGATTATGCTCTACATCGCTGGGCAGCAAAAATGACTTCAATGGGATGGACTGTAGTTCAAGTAGATCAGGTAAAAGATTCAGCAGGAAATGTAAAAAATCGTCAAGTATCACGTATAATTAGTCCTGGAACCCATGTTGAAGCCATTGGCTCTAGTGAAATTCCGTATGTTCTATGTATTGTTTTTCAGTTAGATCATGGTCTAGCTCAAGGACAAAGCCAAGCTCCAAAATTTGCCCTAGCTTCATTAGATCTTACAACAGGACAAACAGTTACGTTCTCAGATTCAGCACATGGTAGAGAAGATATTTGGACAGCTGACTCACTACAGCAATTTCTATCAGTTTTTCCGCCACGTGAAATAGTTATTTATATCTTAGAACCCACCTCCACTTCCACTTCCACTTCCACTTACACCTCCATTACCCAAACTTTTCAGGAAGATTCCATCCGTCGCCAATTTGCTATTCCTCAACACATTCCCATTTTTATCCGCCAACCAGACACTCAACAGGAAATGGTTCTTTCAAAGCCTCTAACTCGTCAGGAACGTCTTACAAAAATATTCTCAATACGATCACTTTTCTCTACAAATCCCAACATTCCTCTTGGAATTAAGACAACATTAGAAGAACAAGCACTTATACTTCTAGCCCAATATGCAGAAGAACACATTTCATCCTCCTTCCAATCCTTCCAAAAAAATGTTCCATGGCATCAAACAAAGCAACTAATTCTTGGAAATAATGCCCTAGCTCAACTTCAAATTGTATCACCACAACAACCTAATGGTTTTGCCACACAATCAACAACTCAAATAAATTCCATAGTATCTATATTTAAAGATGCTATAACTCCAATGGGTAAACGTGCAATTCGGGATAGAATAGTTCGTCCACTTGCCAATTCACAACAAATCTTAGATCGTCTTAATCGTTTAGAAGCCTTTCAAAATCTTACAAAGCCAACAATACAGACCGTCGAGACACGACTACGTTTTTTTTACGATATTCCACGTATTCATCGTCGTCTTCAATGTTGTACAATAACAGCGGATGATATACAACATCTAAATCAATCCTATTCAGCAATTAATACACTTCTACAAATCCATGAACTGACACAAAACATTCATCTTAGACCAACATTTAATATTGAAGTATGGCAGACATTTTTAGGGACCTATTACAAACTTTTCAAATCCCAAATTCTACAACAGAGTCCAGATAATTTACAAGATTTTCCTTTATCTCCATTGGATGTAACATTTCTTAATACAGAAACATTTACAGAGCTCAATGAGATAGAGCTCAACATACAATCAACATTAAAAGATATTCTAAAAATTCGTGAAACAATAGCACAGGCTATTCGTGTATCTGCAGAGTCAATTCGTTTAGAAGAGAGAGAGAAAGAGCCCTTTGGTCTAAAAACATCCACTATTATAATAAAAACCCTTTCTGAAAAAAAAATAATTCATGGATTAACAAATATTAATACAACAAGTCTAAAAAGTGGTGGATGGATAGAATGTCAAGAATTAATCTCAGCAAATTCCAGACTTCAAAACTATCGTAATTTACTTGCCAAGCAAACCAAGAAATATTTGCTTGAAGTTTGTACAGAACTTTCTGATAAATTCATGGCGGAAGTTCCAAATATTTTAGATAATGTAGAAAACTGGGTAGAAGAAATAGACTGTATTCAGTGTCTCAATAAAACCTCTAAGGCAAGAGGGTGGACCAAACCCCAAATTGTGACAGATTCACAGCAGGATTCATTCCTACAAATCCAAGGACTCCGCCATCCAATTGTGGAATCATCACTTACTCGTCAGGCATACATATCACACAATATTAGTCTAGGTGGCCAGGATGATCCCACCAGAGGTTGGCTTATATATGGTATGAATGCCTCAGGAAAGAGTACATTAATGAAGGCAACTGGAATAGCTGTTGTTCTAGCCCAAGCTGGTTCCTACGTCCCCGCCCTATCAATGACCCTTGCTCCATTTTCATCAATTTACACTAGAATTCTAAATCATGATAATATTTTTCAGGGACTTTCATCTTTTGCCGTTGAAATGTCCGAACTTCGTGATATTATACAAGGGGCCAACCGAAATTCACTGGTACTTGGTGATGAACTCTGTGCTGGAACGGAGTCCGAAAGCGCACAGGCTATTGTGGCATCAGGAATTGAGTGGCTCTCAAAACTTCAGGCAAAATTCCTCTTTGCCACACACCTTCATGAAATTCCGAAGATGATTGATACTACAGCTCTTGATGTTAAAATATGGCATCTTCATGTTGATTATAATCCAATAACTAAGAAACTCATTTATGACAGAGAATTACGCCCAGGATCTGGATCATCACTTTATGGTCTAGAGGTCGCTAGGGCCATGGATTTGCCACATGAGTTTATTGAAATGGCTGTAAAGTACAGACGCTCTGAAATTAGTAATTCGGAATGGTCAAATGAAATAATTAAACAAATTTGTGAAGTCTGCGGAAAACCAACCAAGTCAAGCCTAGAAGTTCATCATATTCTTGAACGCCATACAGCAAGTAAAAATGGTATTCTTGAGAATGGACAACACATGAATCATCCGAGAAACTTAGTTGTACTTTGTGAGAATTGTCATGATAAAACTCACAGTAATTCTGTGGCAGCCATACAAATACCGCAATTTACCCAAACATCCGATGGTCTTGAAAGAATTCCAAAACCTCCATCTCCCACACTGTCCCAAACAACACAACCTACAAATCTAGAAAGTCAATATTCATCCAAAAAAAGTTGTAAAGCAAAATGGTCTGAGGAACAGTTACAAACTATTCTTCGCACTTTGCGGTCTTTTCCAACAGCAGCTATGCGTGCTATACGGTGTCATCTCAAAGAATCTGAGGATATTGATATTAGTGAGGCATCTCTTTCAAGAATAAAAAAAGGTATTTACTGAACATTTATAAATCCTGAATTCTGTGTCTGTGTCTGCTGTAACTGGTATTCCTGAGGAATAACAACTCCTGTAGGAACAGTTCTTGGACGACCACCCTTCTTCTTAGGGGGAGGTGGAGGGGCATCCTCCTCTTCATCCTCATCTTCTGCTGAAACCTGGGCCGTAGCAGGGACTGTGGCAGGGGCAGCAGGGGCAGGAGCCTGTGCTACAGTATTAGGTAATGTAAAATTCAAATGCTGAGCAACAGCAGCTAGATTTGAAGATAGCGCCTGGTTTGTTGCCAGAACATTCTGTAAGGATACCTGTAGTTGTGTCATATTAGCCTGTAGCTGGGTTACAGCATTCTGTAACTGACCTACGGCTCGCTTTAGAACGATATTATCAGTGCGGACATCAACACTATCTTTTACAGAAGTCTCAACTAATGAACGAGTATCCGTAAGCTCTCTACGGATATTCTGCATCTCGGCGCGCACAGGATTACCGACCTGATAATTAAGACCTCCGTAGTTAAGAACTGAAGTCATTTTCTGAAATACTACAACTGAATTAAAATGCCAATTATACCGCAGTAGAATATTCCAACTGTCGCCACTTTAGCTCATAAAATTGAACAAGGGTATAAATCTATCACGCAATAGATAGTAGAAAAATGATTATTCCCATTCGTTGTATGAATTGTGGAAAAGTCCTGGCAGATAAATATCAGTTTTATCTACGTGAAGTGGCTAGACTCTCGGGAGATGATAAAACAAAACAAAGTCAGGGAATCTATTTTGACGGTACATCTGTACCAAACACTCCACACAATGCTGTACTAAATCGCCTAGGTCTAAAAAGACTCTGCTGTCGCCAACATTTCCTAACACATATTGATTTGATTGATAATATCTAAATATTTATTAAGTGAAATTATGGAGTTATTTTATCCCTCACTCCTAGTATTTCTATTGTCTCTCATAGTTGTTTTTTATTTGCTACCACGTTTAACACCAATAGTTATGACAATTTTAGCTGGCATTCTACTTATCCTTGGAGTCAGCCATCACTATTTTCTTTTTAAATCTGATTACGTAAATTCCACTTGGCAGGATTCTCTTAAACTTTATGCCCCGGCTATAGCAATTGGCGTATTAATTATTTTTATAATATCATATATTTTCAATGTTTTTACCTATGGCTCTGTTCCAATACCATCATTACCAGCTGTTCCAAATGTGGGTTCCACAGCAAATACATTAGTTGCTCCAGTTTCTGCTGCTGTTACAAATGTCTCAGAAACTATTGGTAATACAGTTACGAATATAGGTGAGAAAATTGGGGAAACAGTCCGAAATGTAAGAAATACAATAACAGGAAATATAAATAATAGAACTATTCTAGGGGGTGGAAAACGTAAATAGAAATATAATTCAAAAATAGGTAAATGTCTCCATCAAACCCACAAAAAACAATGAAAGATAAAACAGATAAAGAACAGGGAATTTTTACAATACCCGAATTACGTGTAGCGTTTGATCATATTGAAGATTTTCTTCATGATTCGCTTTCAAGTAAATCAGTAGAACAAACAATATTCCTCTTAAAAGATGAATGGAAGAAAACTTTTCATAAAGAATTGGATGATGAGTCCGCAAAAACTTATGTAGAGCACGTAGCAGAGGAGATGAAACGCGGACATCGTCGTAATAAAAATCGTCGCACCCAGCGTAAGCGTCGTGTACAAAAAGGAGGTGGAGCTCAAGATGCCACAGCTCCTGCTATGGCACTGAATGGAGCACCAATAAACTTTGCCATGCGTCCAGGGATATATCCAGCTCAAGGACAGACAACAGGCTACGGACCAGTCACTGAATATGTCTCCAGTGGATTCAATATTTCTGTACCTCAGCAAGGTTATAAGATTGATCAAGATACTAATTTAATGGGGGCACGACTATATCCAACTGCCCCAGGTCAATCTGGAACACTCAGCCTCCAAGGTGGAAAACGCAACAGAAGTCGTCGTAGCAAAGGGCGCAAACATGGAGGTGGTCTTCCACAACTATTTAATGCCATGTCACCTGCTCCATTCCCACACGTATACAATTCTACAAATCCCCCTGGCTATGTCCAACAAGTTCAACAGCAGTTTGATGGACGTCCATCTATGAATATTTCACCAGATGCCTCTGTAAATCAGATTGCTTATCAATCAAACAGTAAACCACTGATGATTGATCCAAGTGTAACCTCGGTTAGACTACCACTTGGAAGTGTTAATAGAAATTAAAAGAATGTTCTAAGGGCTTTAGAAGTAATTACCAATGTTTAGACCAACGAATATCTAAAAATATTCATTAGTCACAACAAATAATTACTGTTTAATACTGGTAAAACTCAGAGCATAGTTTTTACGAATCAGTATAGTTTAGTTTTAGTATTATCAAACTTTCTATATGGTATAAAGCATATATCCATTAAACAAGGCTAGAAATAGGAGTAGTGTGATGACCGATGTTGACAATGCTGGAGTATTAACAATGAGAGAACAGACATTACGTCTTAATTCCCCTGATATTGTTAGTGATTCTGCTCGTCAGCTAGCAAGACAGCTCATAGATCGCTATTTTAGAACTACGGCTTACCCTTACACCAGACATCATATTGATTCATTTGACCAATTTATGTCAAAAGATCTTCCCGCAATTATACGTACAAAAAATCCAATGCTTATTCTTAAGGATCTTCTACCAGGAAAGACAAATCTCTATAAATATCGTGTTGAAATCTACATAGGCGGTCAGGAAGGCACGGCGATAGAAATTGGAACACCAACACTTTCTCTACAAAATACCGAGGAAGTACGACTTCTTTTCCCGAATGAAGCACGTCTAAGAAATCTAACCTATTCATCAATGGTTTATGTGGACATTGAGATTAAATTGACGTATACAACTGTTGCCGAAGATGGAAAAATAACATCCCGTGATATACCTATTGAACCTTTCCGTCGGTTTCCCCTATTCAAAATTCCTATTATGCTTCACAGCAGATACTGCATACTTAATGGTAAAGCAAAGGAATTTCTACGTCAGGCAGGTGAATGTCCATATGACCACGGGGGGTACTTTATTATTGAAGGTGCTGAGAAGATTCTTATAACAAATCAACAGCAGGCATTTAATACTCTATATGTTCAAAATCAGGAAAGAGACCCCAAAATAGCTACCTTCGCATCTATTACCTGTTTATCTCCTGAACAGAGATTTACAAAGCGTGTTGCTTTTGCCTATATGCGTCTTGATGAAACTATTCAAGTAACATTACCATTTGTTCGTCTATCTATACCCCTATTTGTCCTTTTCAGAGCTCTAGGATTTCAATCAGATGAAGAAATACTTCATCTAATTTTTCCAGATTTCAACTCTGCAGAATCACAATTTTTAATGGAAAAACTCGTGCCTAGCATTATTGAAGCTAGACCTTTTACAAACACTTTCACAGCAATACAGTATATTAAAACCCTGACTAAAGGTTTTGGAGTTGAGCATGTTTTGGATATTATTCGCAATCAGTTTTTTATCCACATGGATAACAGTCCCACAGCCCAAGGTATTTTCCTAGGGGACTGCATTCGTAAAATTCTACGAGTTTCAGATGGGATAGATGGACCTACAAATAAGGATGATACTCGTAATCAGCGATGTCTAGTGAGTGGTTTTCTTGTTCAAAATCTCTTCGCTGATGTCTATAAACTCTGGCTAAAAGCAGTAAATTTAGCCATTGGCCGTGAATTTGAAAATCATCGCGCCATATATGCAGGAGAAAATTTCGCTAATATTTTCTCAGCTGGAAATGCTCAACAAATTTTTCGTCAAGGTGATATAACGGATGGCCTCATGCGGGGATTTAAAGGTAAATGGGGCACGGGTCTTGGTGAGGAGAAAACGGGAGTTCTACAAGCATTGTCCCGTCTCTCTTATACAGATTTTATGAGTCACTGTCGTCGTGTTATTCTTGAATTTGATACTTCCATGAAATTAACGGGTCCGAGACATTTGGCTCCCTCACAATATGGTTATTTTTGTACGAGCGAAACTCCAACTGGCGGATCTATTGGAATTACTAAAAATCTGTCAATTCTAACAGCAATTTCCACTGCTAGTGAGAAAGGACCATTCTTAAATTGGTTGAAGGGTCCATCAGGAGGTATTATGATGCCTGAAACATTGACGGATGAACTTCGTGCATTTTTCGTACCTGTGTATGTAAATGGTGGTATGTTTGGTTATACTCGCCAGCCATTCATACTAGTCCGTTGCCTGAAACTTTTTAAAGCAACAGGATGTCTTCCATATTCTGTTTCTGTGGCTTTTAGTATACGTGATCGCCGTGTGTATATTTATATGGATGAAGGCCGACCTCTGCGTCCCCTAATAGTTTTAGATCCACCAAGTGTTCGTGGTGAATTACCAACTATGCCATCTCAGCGTATGGTACGAGCCTCAACCTGGCGAGATTTGATTTTTGGATCTTTTGAACCGCGTCGTTCAGTAGGGCTTGAATCTAATGATTTTTATGATCCTTTTAGCGATCGTAGCCCCCCACCTGATTTGAAAGAATATATTGAACTCCTGGCACCATTGCGCGGAACAATTGAATACATTGATCCATATGAACAGAATGAGATTTTCGTGGCAAACTTTCCTGATCAAATAATTCCTGAAACAACCCACGTTGAAGTCCATCCAAGTAGCATTCTGTCCTTAATGACTTCACTAATACCATTTGCAAATCATAATCAATCACCACGTAATCAACTCAGTTGCTCTCAATCAAAGCAAGGCCTTTCAATCTATGCTACGAATTGGCGCAATAGATATGATAATACAGCGCATGTTTTATGTTATGGACAAGCTCCTCTCACACGAACAATTTATATGAATTATTTGGGAGAAGGTCGTATGCCCTATGGACATAATGCGATTCTGGCAATAGCATGTTGGACAGGATACAATCAGGAGGATAATTTAGTTATTAATGGTGATGCTATCCAACGTGGTATGTTTCATAATATTACCTACAGATCCTATGAAACATTTGAAGAAGATGATGAAAAGCTTGGAACAAAGACTCGGTTAGGAAATCCAGCAGATGTAGGAGCATGGAAAGATTTGCGTCCAGGATATGATTATACCAAGTTGGATAGCCGTGGTATTATTCGCATAGGTGAATATGTGGATGAAAATACAGTTATCTGTGGTCGCTATGTAATAGGAGAATCTGGGGGTGTTCGTGATGCTAGTCTAACTCCACAGGTCTGGACAAGAGGCCGAGTAGAAGACATAACAGTGACAGTAAATAATATAGGTCTACGTCTAGTAAAAATACGTGTAGTTCAAAATAGAACTCCTGAACCTGGTGATAAATTTTCAAATAGACATGGTCAGAAAGGTACAATTGGAACGATTCTTCGTGCGTATGATTTACCTAGAACGCGGGATGGCTTAGTGCCAGATTTAATTATGAATCCTCATGCTATACCCAGTCGTATGACAATAGCACAGAATTTGGAGCAACTCTTGGGCAAAGCCGCTGCTTCCTTAGGAGCAATAGGAGATGGAACACCATTTATGAATGATGGTTCTCCAGAGCAGGAAATAGGTGCTGCTCTAGAGTCGCGAGGATTTGAAAAGTATGGTAATGAAATTTTGTACAATGGGGCTACAGGAGAGCAGATACCAGCATCAATCTTTGTTGGTCCAATTTATGCTATGAGACTAAAACATATGGTGGAGGATAAGTGGCAGGCACGTGCTGAGGGACGTAGAGAACAGCGTACACATCAGCCCACAGGAGGTCGTGGAAATCAGGGTGGTCTCAAAATAGGTGAACAGGAGCGTGATGCATTAATTGGACATTCAATGGCAGCATTTTTGCGTGAATCATTTACAAAAAGATCTGATGGAACTACAATGACAATATGTACATCATGTGGCACAGTGCCGATTTATAATGCGAAGCTTCATATTTCTATTTGTCCTTTGTGTGATGGACCTGTAAGATTTGCTGGTACAACTGCTAGTAATCTTGAAATAATTCCACCATTAGGGCGTTCAAAGTCACAAATTGTGACAGCGGAATTACCCTATGCTTCCAAACTATTATCAGATGAGTTGAATACATTTATGAATATAGGAACTCGTATCCTGACAACAAAGAGTTTGACAAAATTCCGTGATTTTGCTCTGCCTGAAGAAAATGAAGAGGAGATTGCGGATAGACAGATTGAATTAGTGCCGCTAGTTTTACCTGAAATCTATGTTCCTGAAATGATAAAACCAGCTGAAAATGTTGAAATGTCTGCTGATGATATTGCTACACTACAGCAAAAAACGGCGACAATTGTCGCCACATCAGAGCCATCCGCAGAGGAGGATTTAATTGAGGATGAGGGATTAGCAGCAGTAATGCCTATTGCCATGGAGGGCCAAGCACCGCCAGTTGTTGTGATGGCTGAGAATGTTAATATGGGATCGGTGCAACCTGCTATTGCTTCTATTCCTGGTCCCGCCTTAGCTATATCTGAAGCTATACCGCAAGCAGTACCTGTACCGCAAACAGTTCCTATGATATCTGTTATACAACCTCAGCAGGCTTCATTACCACAGGAACAATCACAGGCTGTTATTTTACCACCTGCTTTACCCCAACAACAAGGTGGGGGAGTTGTATCACAACCTCCAGTAATCATTATACCATCATCAACACCTCTACCGACTGCACCGCTACAGTTAATGTCTGCAGGGGGTAGCAGTAATGTTAGTCGTCCTAGACAGTTACGTTTAGCAGGATCTCATGCGTCTCAACCAGTACAAATTTTCAAAGATGACAATGGTGCTACAATTAAATATGATTCTGGTGCTCCAAAAGTTACTGTAAGAAAGCTTGAGTAGATAAACTCTTACCTTCCTACCCCGCCCCTGGCACCTTCCAATCCTAAAATTTGAAAACAGCCTAATGATAAGACTCACCAAGGACAAGTAGAATAAGATGAGTCGTCTTGATGATTATAACTATGATACTGTTGAGGCCATCTTTAAAAGTCTAAACACTATCACCGAAATGTTGGAAAGTCGTGGATTTACTACAGAATCTGTGCCAAAGTTCTCTCCGGTTGAAATTCGTGCTGCCTTAAATTCTGCTCTGACTACATTGAATTTTCAGGTGCCCAAAAGTGATAATACAGAATATACTGCGGATGTTCATTTTCAGAATCTAACACGCACAAGTGGCTTTGATAATATTCAAACAGATCTCGAGGAAAATGGTAAAAATCGTGAATTGATATATATTATGACTGAACAAATTCAGCCCTGGCATCATCAAATTGTACGAAAGGTTTGGGCTCAATCAAAAGTCCTTGTGTCAATCTTTTGCTGTTTCTATATTTCTACTAATCCTACTAAACACATTTTAGTACCAAAGCATGAAATTGTCCCTAAAGATACTACAAATCAAATTCTAAAAGATTTATATGCTAAGAAATCACAACTTCCAATCATCGTTTATCATGAGGATGTTCAAGCACGCTACCTTGGACTCCGACCAGGAGAAATCGTAAAAATCACACGTCCAAGTCCATCTGCTGGATTTTACACTGTTTACAGAGTTTGTGTATGATTACTAGGACTATTTTAGGAAAATGTCCTGGCGTGAGCAGACTCAGGATATACAGAATAAAATAAATCAGTTATATTCATCTGAAGTACAAACACAAATTGCCTCAAAATCACCCGAATATACACAAAATCTTTCAACATTTATAAAAACAGGAGGGGTTAAAGATAACTTAGCAGCATATGGGGAAATTCAAAAATACCTTTCACAAATTGAGGAAATAATAAGTGAATTAACTGCAAAAGTAAAGACCGTATCAAAAAATACGGATTTGACTGGTAAATTAGCTGAAATTGGTCGTATTCAGCAAGATTTACTAATTAAAAAAGATAGACTAGCCAAGGCCAAACAGGAGGCTGAAACTTCCCAGACTCGTGATTTATTACTCCGGTCCCATAAAACAGATATTACACGTGACAAAATATTTTTATTGGGAAGACCGATAAAAAAGTCATCAATACCTTATTTATGGATGTCCACTGCTCTTTTTTCTTTTTTGGCAGTTACCATTTTACTTGTGATGATCCCAACATTATCTACGGATCCATTTGGATTGTTTGAATATGGTAAAAAATTTTCAAATAGAATTTCTACTTCGGCATTGGGTCAATATGCATATGGTCCTTCATTTTATGATCAATTAAGAGAAATTGCTACAAGTACTACAGCATACATACTTTACGTTGTATCATTTATAATGATTGTATTGATGCTCTCTTTGAAAGCAGCTAATGTTATTTAATTTTTAATATTGGAATGTGTCTTATTAATTAATGTTGATGAAATACTACAATAAGTGAAATTTATTAACTATGTTTAGGGGAAATGACATCAACATTTTGTCAGGGAGTTCCAACTGCCCAATCAACATATTCCGACACTGATTTAAAACAATTCATGCCCAATGGAATTATGACAACTATTAATTATTCAGGGGCTGAATCTGCAAGAAATTCTCAAACTGGTATATTATCTGATGACTTTATAAATAGTGCAGTTCAAAAAATATATTCATCTGGATTTGCTCCTACAGGTCCAATGATATCAAGTACTGATAAGTATCAATCATATATAGATAAAGATAAATCATTCATAAATAGTATCAAGTCCGAATACTGTTTTTATGAATCCCGATATTTTTATTCTATAAATAAGCTAATATCAGACCTCCAAAGAGGATTCAATTCTACTGATCCAGCTACTGCTACAACAATTAATTTATCATTAACAACAGCGAAAATGCTCAATACACGATTGAATGATTTCATACAGATTGTGAATGGTATAACTAATTATAAATATAGAACGGCAGATGACTATAATACTGTTATATCAAATCTAAACACAACTTTGGATCAACGTGCGCAACTTATTAAAAGTCAACAACAGGTATTAAATTCTACTGTTGCTAAATCAGAACTTTATAAACAAATGGTTTCTTATACGGAGGAGAAAAATCGTGCTAATTCCAATCTTCTTATGCTGTACAGTTTTATGAATATTTTTGCTCTAGGTATGCTTTTCTATATTTATAGAGCAACATAAATTACCAAAACTATTTTGGTCACGTTTATTCTAATTTGGATAAAAATACTAAAATATGAGTTTTTTATTAGAATTATAATTATAATGAAAAATTCTCATATTAATTTTCTTAGGGAGCTTATATTAACAATAATCTTATGGGTAGCTGCATGGGGATTCATATCTACTATTCTTGACCATTACATACGTTCTTTTAACATTAAACTAATCATGTATGCGCTCATTTTTATAATTAGTTTTAGACTCTTACAATTATTAGAACATATTCCATAAAACACTATATTACCGTTAGATAGATATGAGCGCCCAGGCACAGCCAGCAAACTTTACACAATCAGTAATTCAGGAAATTCGGAATTTACAGGGTATTGAACAGGCTTCCGCTCTACAACAACTCCAGCAAAATCCTGGACAATTATCTAATTATTTGGCTCAAAATCAACAGGCAATCAAGGATGCTATAACTTCATCAAAAAATAATATGTTCCGAAAAGTGTACGGTGATATTGGACGTGCTGCTTCCACTGAGCATTCATTCCTATATTATAAATTGCGTGATAATGATGTAAATAATCTTCAATCAAGAATTGGTGATACAGTGTTTCAACAAGCAAATGCTGTTGTACAGGACAGAGATTTGGCCCAGCGTCAATATGAAATCAATCAATGGGAGGCTGAAAATAAACGTGAAACCCTATTCGTATACCAATGGGTATTTCTAGCACTTTTGATAATGATTGTAATGACGTCTCTTGCTATGAATTATTACATTTCACCAGGAATTGCTTCGGGAATAACAACTATTCTATTAATAATTTTAGCACTAATTTTATTTTATAGATGGAGTTACACTGTATACTATCGTAATAAGAGATACTGGAATAAACGTGATCAGCCTAAATTTGTGCCATTACCAACTCCTTCATGTCCAAGTTTGGATCTACAGGGTGGTGCTCAGTATTTAATAAAGGAGGGCACCCAGGCGGCGAAACAACTGGCCAACACAGCTACAGGAGCGCTTGATTTTACGACAAATCTTGCGTCGGTTAATATGAATGCCCTTAATATTAGATAGAATTAGACAATGGCTCAACAACAGCAAGACGCATTACAAAGACAGATTTGGAATGCTACTTGTGATAATAATCAATTAAATAATACACTTACAAATCTGGATCGATGTCAATCACAGGGGATTCTTAATAATATAAATTCTGCTGCTTCACGATTGAATGATTTACAAGGTAAGTACCAATATTATAAATCAATTATTGATAATTTAAATGCTACGGGAGAGGAACTGGCAGGTCAGGCTGCTAATGCTGGTCAATTAGCGCAGGTAAACTCACAACTTGAACAGATTAGAAAACAACAAAAAGAAATTGATTCTGAAATAAAAAAATATGAGGCTATTTCTCAAGTTAATGCCCAAGACTTTTTAGATACAAAGGAAAAATTACCTGAAATTCTTCCTGTGAGTCAATTTCATGTTCTTGAGGACTATACACTAGTTTTCTTTTTAGGTTCTCTTGTCTTATTGTCTGTTATTTTAATTTTTGGATATGTAGGAGTAAGTGGATTTTCATTTATTAATCTTTTTCAGGCAATTTTTGTAATATTTTTGTTTATAATGATTATTCTTTTATTTGTTTATTATTCGGCCTGAGGTTGAGACTGGAGCGCTGGAGGTACTTCTGGAGCAGGAAGAGTAGCTGTAGGTCTAGGAACTGTTGCTACTCTGGAAAGAGCGCTTTGAATGATTGAACGGCTAGTTTCATCTGAACTTGGAGGGGCGGCTGATGCGGAGGCGGCTGATGCGGAGGCGGCTGCTGGTTTGGCTTTTAATCGTATTTTTCCAGGAGCTGGAGGTAGTTTGGATAATGGAACAGCAGTAACAACAGGGACAGAAGCCGTTGCTACTGAAGCACCTGTAACCTCAGTTTTACCTACTCCGCTTGTGCTTTGCTCAGTCTGCAGTTTCGCTCGTAATTCAGCCAAAAGTTGTCCAAGACGATTTTTGCCTGATTTGGCTTTTCCAACCCCCCAGTAAATATCAGTTGAAACTTCCGTAAGTGTCCTGTTACCAGTTTCAGTAAGTAATAATCCTAATTCAGGATTTTGACGGAATTTAGCATCAAGTCCCCTTCTCATAATATCATCACGAATAGTCTCCCAATCAGGACGAATAGGTCGTGAAGGATCCGATATAGTTCCCAGTTTTTTAGCAGTCATAGCATCCTTAGATCTACGAATAAGTTCCTGATAATCAATATCACCTGGAAATTTCATAGCCTGTAAATAATGTTCAACCGTAGGATACACTTTACCTTCCAGTGAAATTGGTGCTGGATAAAAAGAACTAAACTCTCTATATTTTTCGGATTTAGCCGAGAATTCAATTGGTCCAACCATTATCAGGTCACCTCTTCCAGCGACTGCAGTTGAAGGTAAAAGTACTATTCTAGCACTAGTTCCCTCTGTTCTCTCCGCCGCACCTTCTGTTGTTTGTGAACCATCTAACAATTCCCCAGCACGAATGTTATATTCATAATCAAGGCCAACTCTTCTTCCCTCAAAAACATATACATCTGTTGGGAACTTTCTAACCTCTCTTTTTTGCTCCAAATTAACAGTTCGGATTTCTAGACTAGCATAGGAAACCATACGCTTATTTGCCCAGTGTTCTTCAAATAGAGCAGAGTCCGAAGATTGACAAGCCCTATTAAGTCCCATAATAACATCATCAGACTCACCTCTTTCATGGGCATCCAACAATGCTCGTATATTTTTATCATGGTTCTCCTCAAGGGCAGCTAATCTCTCATTTTTTTCCTGATAAGCAGCGTTTAATTCGTCAGGTGTTCTTCGCATAGCCACTTTCATGGGAATAGTACTCTCGCCATCTTTTGTTCTAGCTACTAATCCTTTACCATCAGGACTAAAAAAATAGTTTTCAGGTGCTTTTTTACGTTCTTTAAAAAATCGTTCAACATCGAGTTTCGTTTCACGAGTTCTACTACGTGACATCCCTATTTCGTCTTGGCTAATTATTGTTCTCTATTTATTCGCCGATCGACGTTCATTATCAAAACTCTCTACTTCTTCATCATCATTAAACACTCTTACAAATCTATACCCACCACGACCACGAGGTTTTCCAAATTCATCATCAAGACGTTTATTGAATTCATCACGTGACAAGGGCTTCATATCATTTGCTGCCGAGCGCACCCAGGATTTGTAGGAATTGAAGAACTCCTTGAATGCTGTCTCTTCGCACTCATTATCCTTGCGAACACGCTCAGCGAGAAATTTACCGAACGAGTCAAACTTAGCACGATATCCCATACTCTCGGAGAGAACCTTTTCAGGAATTGGCATAATACCATTTTTTAAGTATTGTGTTTCATAAACATGTACAAGACGTCCTAGAAATGCAGATCGCCAGGTAATAATCTTGTTATCTAGTTGGTAGTCAATACCATATATATGTTTAGCTGGATCAATATCTTTGCCTTCTGGACCCTTTGAATCTACAAATTTACTCTCAAAAGGAACAGCAATAACACGTCGCCATGTACCACGGTCATTTGTATGAATGGGAGGTAGACGATTACATAACATAAACAACTTTCCAGTAATCTGAAATTTCTGTTGATCCTGGAATAAGCCACGTGCTTCCACTACATCCTCGCCAGTGAACTGTTTCATACGTGAAGTATTTAGTGGTTCTCCGTCATCAGGTTCAGCCAGATAGATAAAACGCTTTTTCCAGACAGCAATAATATCTGGATTGGCCGCTCCACTTTCAGGACGTTTTCGTGTAAGAGCAGTGCTTTGAAGTGAAGTTGCATAGTCACCCAGTGTTAAGGCCATAAGATCAACCAATTTTGACTTTCCATTACCTCCAACTCCAATCCATGTATCATATCTTTGTTCTTTATTAGCACCTTCCAAACATGATGACAGCTTTCGCCACATGTAATTTCTTACTTCAGGATCAGGGAACACAGTTTCAAAGAAATGATCAATTTCAGTCTGAATAGGATCATGAGGATCATAAGGCACATAAGGAATAGGATTAAGTCCACGTGCTTGATTACGCCCACACATAAAACTAATATAGTCATCAGGCATCATTGGGCGAAATTCACAGAAAGTTTCCTTACTTCCATCACAAAGAAGTCTTTCAGCACGTAGATTGATAACACCGTTAGCAACACCAATTAGATAGGGATTACTATCCAAAACCTGAATAAAGTTTGATTCATTAAAGAAGAGTTCGCATTCTTTAATAGTACTACTCTTAAAGTGAGCCGAATAAAGGAGTTTCTCAATCTTCATAAAATGGTCTAGTCGTGCAGAATGGAATTTCTGAAGTTCATCGTTACCATTTCGTCTAGCTTCAGTCATTTGTCGTCTAGCAGCATCTTTCGCCATATCAATATATGAGCAAACTTCCGTCGCCATTTTTAGGCGAAGATTTGTACCTTTTTCATCAGGTACCCACGAGTTTCCATTATATTCAAACCAGGGTGTATCGCCACGGGACTGTACACAACAGCGAATATTGGCTTTATAAACACGATTTACTAGACGGGCAATTCGGAAATTCGTCTCATCCACGGAACATTCAATGAATTTAACAATATCTTCGCTCAGAATTCGTTTATATAGTTCTGGATTATCATTCATGGCCCACATATGTAGGGAGCGCATTGTTAGAATACGATTATCATAGGTGGATCGTCCCCAATTTCGTCGCCATTCTCTTTGTAGTTCAGAACGATTATTCTGACTGGATTTTGCCGATTTATCTGAAAACACCATCCATGTATTAAACATTTCATCACTATCATCAATATTATGAAGACACCAGCCAACAGAGATCCATGTGTCATATTTATCTGCGCGTTGAGCCGATAGACATTCACTTGCCAGAATTCGTGCTGTAGCAATTTCAGCGTCAGAATATCCAGTCATGTAGTCTTGTGGCATGGCCTGAATAATCTGATTGAATGCCTGTTGTTCAGGCGTTTGTTCAGCGGTAGCCCCCGCAGTCCCCGCAGTCCCCGCAGCAGCCGTTGCAGCGACTGCAGTTGCTGCACGCTCCAAATATTCATTCCATTCATCCTCTTTTTTATCTATGAATTTTGTATGTTCCTCAACAAGTTCGTAACGAATACTGAGAAGTTCCATCAAATCTCGCGGACTGTAATTAGTTACTGATTCTTCAGTAAAACTCTTATCATCAATATTGTATACATATATCATGGCCAATTGATAAGGAGGAATATCTGGTTTACCTTCACCATAAAAGAACCAGCCATTCTTTTTAATAACAGCCTCATCAATAATTTCACGCGGCTCATTTACATAATTGGTCTCAGCAAACACATCTTCCAATATTTCCCGCTCTAGTAATGCTAGTCGCAAGATTTCCTGATTTTTTGAACTCAGACAAATATCAGGACACTGAATGTGAACACCATCTTTAATCATATGTGACTTCTTATCTTCATATGGGGCAGGACGCAGAGGTACAAAGAATCGTAATTTCTCATAATCACTCAAGTCAAAATATTCAGCCAAAATACCTACATATCCTTTTATAAATGTTCGCACATGCCCGAGATCAAACTGACGAACCATAGAAGCCGTCTTATCATAGCGAAAATCCAAATCAACCAATAATGGTGTCACATTTTCCTGATTCCGCTGTTCAACAAAGTTCCAAGGACGTAGTTTGTGGATAAATAGATGTTCATGTAGTAGATCCAAGAATTCAGGATAATTTTCTGAACTCACCTGCCATCTACCTTTTACTGCTCCCATGCCATTTATTGCAACCTGTCCTGGGGCAGCTTTATTTCCAATAATTCGCCTTGATTCAAGAAAGTATCCAAGGCGACTTTGGTTGAATTCTGCTAAAATACTAGCAGCCATTCTAATCCAAATAATAAAATTATCTCTACTTTTAATCTCGCCGTATGGAAATCAATTTTTATAGTTTAATACTTTTATAATATAATTACTAGTATTTTTTTGAATATAATATATTTCACTTTTTCTCACCCCATACCCTAAAAATTGATTATAAAGCCCCATTTCAATAAGCATAAATAGGAATCTAGGCTACATTCATTATTTACAATGAAATTCTGCCCAGTCTGTCGCTATTACATGCCTCTTAAGCAAAATGACGATAAGCTAATGAATATTTGTACAATTTGTGGTCACAAGGAGGAAAATAATGGTGGTCTTGTTATGTCCGAGAATCTTCAGGAAAAGTCTTCCGAGGGCTATAAACTTCTAGATAATGAATTTCTACTTATGGATCCCACATTACCCCACGTAGATACACTTAAATGTCCAAATGCCGATTGTCCTGCTAATAAAGGAGCGAAAAAACCTGATGTAATTTATATTAAATATGATTCTGAAAAACTAAAATTCCTATATGTATGTACAAACTGTGAAACAAGGTGGCGTTCCAAGTAATCTACTATAAATCCTCGTATAAATAGTCTAATAGGCGACTCTTTTGCCACTTAATGCTATGGTTATTTATTTTTCTTTTTTTCACTATTTTTATACTATTTCCAATTGTCTTTATTTTTTACTTAATATGGATTTCTTTTCTACCTGTTAGTCATTGGGAAATATCATTTTTCTCCTTTTTTCATAAACCTTTTATGAAATTACTTTCATTAACAAATGTGGCCAGGAATTTTAAAGTACGTTTTCTTAATGAGAAATCAATAGATCCAAATAAACAGTATTTGTATGCTTTACATCCGCATGGAATGATTACTATATCAAAACTTCTACATTTTTCAGATATAAATTCTCCATTGTATAAATATTGGAAAAATTCTAGACATGCAGCACATTCAGTCTTATTTATGATTCCACTTATCCGTGAACTTGGATTACTTTTTCATTCGGTACCAGTTGGTAAATCATACTTACAACACTATATAAACAATGGTAATTCAATAACTTTATATCCAGGTGGTGCTAAAGAAATTCAGTATAGTGAAGAAAATCTTGGGGAAGATTACTTATATTTAAAAAATCGGAAAGGATTTGTAAAATTATGTCAAAAAAATGCCATACCAATTATACCAGTTTATGGCTGGAATGAGCAGAATATTTTTACCTACAAATCCCATTTTTCACCTATTAATAAAATATTAAGTAAATTTTTGGGATTTACAACGAATATTGATATTTTTCAGATATTTTCACTAGAGAATCTTTATAAACTATTGAAAATTTTCATGGGTGAAAAGGAACCAACTACGACACTGTATATTGGAGAACCTTTTTATATAGATCCAAATGAATCTGTTGATTCTGCTCACGAGAGATATATTCAAACAATACAGAATTTATATGATTTTGCTGCTAAGGATCAGAGATCACAACGAAAACTTATTATTGAATAGTTGCTGTGCTGCGATTTTTATCAATATTTTATTCAAATAAAAAATCAGGTATTAAGGCGCCAAAATGTCATGTGGCTGTGGTAAGAAAAAGAGAATTATTGGTGCTTTCGGTCAAGCAATCAAAGATTCAGATATAGAATATGTGACCTCGCTATCACCTGCTGACTGGGGTCCTCTTTTGTGGAAATTGCTACATATCATGGGAGAGCATGTAGGCAAGTCAGCAACACAATCATTAAATCGTGATGAAGCAATTATGATTGATTTTATAATTCAGGGTTTGCCAAATGTACTTCCATGTTCTGAGTGTGCGCAACATGCGCGAGATTACATTCGTTATCATCCATCCTCTCAAGTAAAAAATCTTACTGGTAATGCTTTAACTGAATGGACACGTAACTATTTTTTTTATTTTCATAATGATGTTTTAAGACGGCAACAAAAGCCTTTTGTGTATAATGAGCCTTATGAGATTATTTCTGTCTATGGACCGATGATTTTTGCGAAATGTGATACAGAACAATTAGTAGAATATTTTGCTTTTGGTGTTCATTCAGGGCTCATAAAGGGAGATTTTTATAAACGATGGATAGCTCAATTGAATAGATTGCGACTTATTGCGGGTTTTTAGTAGTTTCTGTTGTCTTGTCTGATGCTGCCTTTTCTTCCTTTAGTTTTTCTTTTTTCTTCTTCATTGCTTTTTCTTTGGTGATTGAATATGTTTTGAATGACCAATCATTACAAATAATTGGAACTACACAGTTGTAAATTTTGGAAATTTGGAGAAGAGGTTCGTTGATAAACTTTCGAAGTTCATTCAACTGCATTAGCCATTTATCATAAAATTCCAAGTAATTTTCAACGGTTAAAATCTTGGATTCCTGTTCAATTGTACGCCAGATATCAATCGCAGCATCTCTAAAAGCATCAAGAATATCACAAATCTCTTTTGAACGCAGTCTAGCCATTTCATGTTTTTTTAGAGCCTGTTTCCAATCCTCTTCACTAATTTTTTTTAGAAGGAAATTAACACCATATTTTGATTCATCAATTGGTCTATTGTGAGAGTTATAATAATTTCGTTCAACATCAATAATGTGAGCAAATGTTTGATATATTGTTTCAAAGCAGTATTTATTTTTTTCACCATTTTTATTTAGCAGTAATGACTCCCTCGGTAAAACTCTCAAGTAATTATTAATTAGATGAAATACAGGCAATCCTTCACATGGTGCATTAAAATTTTGCGGATATTTATTATTTCCATTCCTACGAAGCCATTCAAAGTAATGGGGATTGTGAATTATTCCAGTTTTAATAACTTCACTTTTTTTCCAAGAAAATGGACTGTGACAAGCTGTACAAAACATCTGGTCACAACCTTCTGATTTCTCAATAAACTCTCCGCAATTTGGACAAGGTTTTGAATTTTTACGAATTAAATTTGCTGTGGCCTTATCATCTTCCTTACATGTGTGCTCAGCATCCTTTACAAGTCCTTTAATAGCAAAGCATTCTGAACAGGACCAGTTTTGACAGATACCACATTTCCACATAGAACTGAGAAAACCATTACATCCTTCAGCTGGGCATCTACGAATAAATTTTTTATGATTATCTTTTGCTGTTTCATCATTATTTTCGCTCGCTATTTCGCGTACTCTTTCATTCGCTATTTCATTTTCTCTATTAATTGGATTACCTTCAAGATCTCTACTTCCATTAATAATACCTGCAGCAGTATATTCATTACTACGAATTGTTGAAAATAGCTTAGACTTTTTATCAAGAATTTTTTGTTCTTCTTTAACTAATTCTTTATATTGTTTATGAAGTTCAGCATTTAATTTTAGAATTTTTTCTGATGCTAAAACTCTCTCAGCTTTAGTCTGATATTGTGGTAAGAAAGCTTTGCTACGATTCAGCAGAATTGTTGAGCGATATTCTGGATAGGTTTTTGTTAAGAAGGTTTTTGTGCAGAAATTTTGGAGAAGTGATTGTGACCATCCACGGCGACATGCCATGCAATGGGGATCTTCAATACTATTCATCATATATTTTTCAATACATTTTACACAGAAATATTCATGACAATAGGGACATGAAACGGCTCTTCGTACTGTTGTTGTAAACTTTTCCAGGCAAACTGAACAATCTGCTGGTTTATCACTCACTACAACATTTTTCAAATTCTCAGACGCCATATTGCTATTAACAGCGTATCCACCCAAGCCACCTATCAATTTTTATTTTAACAATTTATAGCGATTTATAGCAAAAATAAATATAAAATTATAGATAAAATGACATCTGTTCACACGAATGTCTTTTCAAACGACGAGATTAACTATTTGAATAGTCTTCCAGAAGTTCAAGCAGCCAAACTATCTCTAGATATTCGTCCATCAGGTATGGTCTATTTTTCAATTACTATTACAAATACTATTCGTTCTGTCTTACAATCAAGATTCGGTTTAAACCTTTCCGAAGGCACGTCAATTCCAATGCGATGGATAAAAGGTGATACTACACCGCATATTGATATCTCTCCATCTCATTTCCAAAACACATATTTAATTTACATCAATGATTCGCCTGGTGAATTTATTGTAGATTCCCAATCTTATCCAATTCATGCTAATACAGGTTTTGTATTTCATAAAGGATTATCCCATGAAACAAAATATACGGAAAATGTTCCTCGTTTGATACTTGGTCCAATGAATGAGCTAGCACAACCTGTCGGCTCTCCCTTAACATATTTTCCTACAGAGGCCGATGCTCTTGCTTATACAAATGTGTTAGGGTATAGTGGAGGATTTGTAGTGGGATCTGGAGGTCCTTTTGGTCCTGGAGGCGGTTATACAAGTTGGAGACTTGCTTCTAATAGTACTGGAACATCACCACAAAATGTTGTGTATCCTAATGGTAGTGTATTAAATTCAGATGGTTCCTACTATTTATATCCCTCTACTCCATGTTTCTTAGAAGGCTCTACAATTCTTTGCCAGGTAGACGGTGACGAGAAATATGTTCCTGTTGAACAGCTAAAGAATGGAACACTCGTCAAAACAAGTTTGAATGGCTATAAACCTGTTGTTCTCATTGGAAAAGGCACAATGAAAAATCCTGGAAATAATGAACGAACTGAGAATCGTCTTTATAAATGTTCTACTGTAAACTATCCAGAATTAAAACAAGATTTATACATAACTGGATGTCATTCTATACTGGAATATCCAATAACGGATAAGCAAAAAGAAGATACTATTAAATATATTGGCAAATTGTTCGTAACGGATAAAAAATATAGACTTATGGCATGTGTAGATGAACGAGCTGAGCCTTGGAATTCTGAAGGAACATACAAAATTTGGCATTTTGCTCTTGAAAATAGTGATGATGGAATGAATTATGGTGTTTATGCTAATGGCGGATTACTTGTAGAAACATGTGCAATACGATCATTAAAGAATAAATCAAACATGTTGATACTGCCGTAAAAATATTTCAAACAAGCATTGTAAGTGTACAAGGGCAGCAGAAATGTTAATTAGCCACAGCCCAACGATCATTGGTCTAAATGTTCGCAATTGTAATTAGGTGATATCCTATCAGTAGTATGTATGATATAATTATTGTTGGAGCAGGTATCGCTGGTCTTCACTGTGCTCTACAAATCCTAAAAAAGAGGCCATCAACTACACTGGCAATTCTTGAAAAATATAATTATGTAGGTGGGAGAGTAGTAACTTTCAGGAAAACTTTACAGTCAGGTAAAAAACTACAGTGGGAGATTGGAGCAGGACGTATTAGTGGTACTCATAAAAGAACAAAAACTCTCCTGAAAGAATATGGATTTCATTTAATTCCTATTTCATCCTATCAGGAATTTCGCCCGGCTAGCAGTGGCTTTCAGCCAGAGCCGGCTAATTTTTTGAAATTTGCGAATACATTTCTTGAAATGGCAAAATGTTTAAAACCAGAAATTCTTAGGAAAAACACAGTTTTCTCGCTGGCTACTAAAATCATGGGAGAAAGTGCTGCTGAGGAAATATTTGATAGATTTCCTTATTGGGCCGAGCCAAATCTTATGAGGGCTGATTTCGCAATTCGTACATTACAGGGGGTTGTCGGTCAGGAAGAAAACTTTTTTGTCTGTCAGGAAGGTCTTGGACAATTGGCTGAGGCTATGGCGGATGATGTTAGGCGACGAGGTGGTAAAATTTTCCTGAAGACTGAGGTAAATGATATCAAGCATGTTGATTCTGAAGTGTCTCTTGGATATGATCTTGTAGTTTGTACTAGGACAGCAAAAGATATGCCGTCAGTTTCCCTGAAAATATCAGGTCGTAAAACAATTGTAGCACTTCATGTGGATGCTATTCGGAAAATACCAGGACTAGCTAAAGCACCTTTCCTGAAACAGCTTGAAATGTCTCCGCTTATACGTATCTATGCTGTCTTCAAAACATACAATGGAAAATCGTGGTTTTCAGGAATACCGAAAACAGTATGTTCAGCGAGAGATAATCCAATTCGGTTTTTCATTCCTATAAATCCAGCTGAGGGGACTGTTATGATTTCATATACTGAGGGACCCTCAGCCTTACATTGGATGAAAATGTTGGATTCTAAAAATTCGGCAACACCGAAACTTGAGGGGGAGGTGATGGATGCCGTAAGAAAACTTTTTCCTGAAATTCAAAAAATACCTGATCCTATTTTTTTCAAAGCACATCCATGGTGGGGAGGTTGTACATACTGGATTCCTGGTGAATATGATGTAGAAGAGGCAATTGAAGCCTCTATTTATCCATTGCCGAAGACTTTACCAACGACTTATGTATGTGGTGAATCCACAAGTCCTTGTCAAACATGGATGGAAGGGGCGCTAGAAAGTGCTGATATGGTGATTAGCAAAATAAACGCCTAATACATGAGCTTACCGGCTTTTTTGAGTTTGGCGGCCTCTTTGAGGGCATCTGAGAATTTTAGGGCTTTACGCGTCTTCTTTTGATCTTTATAGTATTTAGTCACAGCTTTAGCCCAACTTGCTGCTGATCCTTTACCCTTGCGCATTGTACGACGACCACCTTTTGTCATAGGTTTTGTAGTAGGTATTTTTTTATCCATAAAACCTTCATCAGAACTTGTCATAGTCATTGAATCACCAAAAATACCACCTCCATTCTTACGATTGCGACGTGTTAAACCCATCATTCCTAATTTATAATTTGATTTTTTTTCTGATAAACGATTACCTCCTTGTGATCTTGTGATAGGTTTTATAGTTGGGACATTAGGTCCAGGTCTAAGCATTACTTTATTACTTGTTAATTTAGCACTTGAACTAACATTCTTTACAATAAAATCCTCTTCTCTTCCAAATTCTTTTCCAAAAAGGTATCCACCTACTTGTGATTTCATTACTAGAGGCAGAGAATTTATATTATTCTCAGCCCTTTGCTCCATAATTTTAAAATCTTTTTCTGCTCCAAAAGGATTTCCAGGAGAATAAACGGCCATCTACTTAATTGATATAAACCTCAGCAACACCACCATCTTTTAAAATTAACCATTTCAACATTCGTTTTACTTTCCTCAAAAGACGCACACCAATCTTTAAAAGTGTATTGTGCCCCCATACTTAAATTACAACGATTACAAATTGCTATTAAATTGTTTACCGTAGTCTTCCCACCTTTTGATTCAGGAATATTGTGTCCACAATGAAAATCAAATACAGTTATTTTATTATTACACCATGTTGTAAGACATTTATGTGAGAAACTTTCTCCGCATGACTGCACCCAGACCTGTTCTCTGAGTGCTTGGGGAATATTTTTTTTCTTATATTTTACCTTTTTTGGCATTTCCTTAGATATATTAGTTATCGTATAAACTGGATTTTCTATTTTGATATTATATTCATAAAACACCAACTGATAAAGTTTCTCAATTGCGGCCAATGAATATGTAAAATAATCGTTGGTCTAAAACCAAATCACAAATAAAAATATATTATGTCAGAAGTAAAAGATTTACACAATCTAGTAATAGAACGCATTGAAACTTTAAACACCCCTAACACTAAAAAATTATCAATAATTTTAATAGGCCCACCAGTATCAACACGTTCTAGTTTTACCCATGTTCTAAAAAATATGCTGACCTATTTTTCAAAACAAAATCATAAGGTATTCTATTTTCGCACATTTGAACATAATAATAACCTTGATACAAAACTAATCCCCGCAAATATTGAATTAAAATCAGGAAATATGGAAAAACTTCTAGAACTTATTCAATTAACAAAACCTGATTTACTGTTTTTTTCAGACTATCCAGAAATTACAGATGGTATTTTGACACAAATTCAAAAGAAAGAAATACCTCAACCATTTCATGTCTGGCAATATTTTAAGCCACAAAGCAATGTTTTATCCAACCAAATGATAGACTGGCTTTCTAAGAAAACTGACCGTATTTTTGTTCCGTTTGATCTTAATGAGCAAAAATTAAAAGAAGTTTTGGGTAAAAAAATGGATATTCTATATATCCCAGTTTCAACAAACTATTTTACGATGGAGCGTGATTCCGTTGAACGAATAATTGATGTGTCCAACGTATCCAGAGGAAAATTCCGTTGGCTGTGCCCTGATCGTTTTAATGAAACGAGTCAGATTGATACTGTTGTTAGTGCTTTTGCCAAATATGTTACTCAAGATGACCATAAAGAAGACCAGCTTCTTCTTTTAGGAAATATGGGCGATTTTGATAGTTTTCCTGTTTTTGATATTTACACTAATGAAATATTAAACTTAGGTAAAGATATAAACGATTATGTTTCTAATCTTATTATTTTAAATCCAGATTCAGCGGCAAATATAACTGAAGAGCAATTAAATATACTATATAATTCATGTGATTATGTCGTGTCATCACGAAATTTCTGCTGTCATTCATTTTCACTGCTAAACCTGGCTAGTCTGGGTCTACCAATGTTACTACCAAATCACACATGGTTCTCCAATCTGGCAAATGATTATTCAGGAGTGACTCTACAGCCTATCCATCATGCTCAATACAATACAATATCATCATTTGGTATTAAATATTTCGTAAATCCTGTATCTTTATCTGAAAAAATGAGTGAGCTCAGACAATCTCAACAGGCAAATAAGAATTCCCCCACAACAAAGCTTCAGATTCATCAAAAATATGAAAATTTCACAAATTTGCTAGATAAGCGTATACAAATTCTACAGCTAGAAGCCTCGCCCAACTGAACCTACAGCATATAGCCATACATCTGTTATATTACTTGGTATTTCAGGTAATAAATCTACACGAATACGATTCCGAATACCAAGGGCGCCTGACCAGAGTTGAATTTCATGACTTGGTAACATTGGCCAGGGAAATTCGTACGCCTTACAAATCTTTTCTAATAGTTCAGGTCCACTACTTGCGTGTACAACTTTTGTACCAAGTCGTTGATAATGTAATGTAACATTATCTGAGCGTACAATATATTGGCGTTCCATTGCCATTGTCTTCGTGTCCGAATCGAAGTATGCCATTTTATAAATCTAATTTTCATGGTAAAAATATTCAATTTTCTTTATGACTGCTAAAATAGAATTATGGGTGTTAGTATACATGTCTATATATCCTTAATACATATATTTCTAATAGTTCCAGCTCTCTTAGCAGTAGCATTCTTCCGATCCGAAAATCCAGATTGGGTGTATAACAGTTTAGTGGCAACAGGATTAGTAGTAATGTTATATCATGGTTATAAAGCTTTTTTGGCACTTATGAAACAAACAGGAAGAGCATGGCTTTACCTGATACATTCCCTTCTATTTGCCCCTCTTTTATTGTACATAGGTATCAATCAAAAAAATACACCGAGAGCCGCCTATGAAATGTTGGCTATGGTTGGTTTCGCTGGTCTAGGCTATCACTTATGGTCTGTACTTACTGAACTTCATTTGGGATAAATCAGCTAAATAATTTGAACTAACATATCAAAACGTGGGTCAGTTTCAGATAAAGTAATACATGTTATACTGTGATAAAGAAAGCTTCCCATACTTTTTTTACTATCTTCACAAACTTTACAAAAGAATAATGTAGTACCATCATCTGCTTTACGGCGTTCCATTATTTTGGAAGTTTCCTGTGTCATATGAGTTCTCATAAAATGAGTGACTAGATTTCCTTTCCGAATATCACTAAATTGACAACCATTGTGTGGACATTTATATGTATTGTTATCATCATTGGAATTGGCGGGATGTCTTGCTGCTGTATGTTGTTCTAAAATTTGGCGTGTAAGAGCATTAAAGTTACATAAATTACAATTGTAATTTCGCTCGGTATTATGCTCTCTTTGATAATGATAATACATTGTACTTTGATGTATTTTTATCTGGCCACAATGAATACATTCAAAACGACCATCTTCTAATTTCTTATACTGATTCGGCATTCGTCATTCAACTAATGAATAATTGTAGAGTCTTCTTAAGTCCGCAGAGGTTTCAATTTTTTCTAGTAAATATGCTGGTTGGGCTGGCGGGATAATAATGATGAGTGAGCAAAAAAAGTTAGCAAATAAATTGAAATATTATTATAACAGTAGAGAGAGGATGGATAAAGTACCAGCTGTCGGTTCAAGAGCACAAGTTTTTCATGGAAAAGCAAAGCACACGTCTGGTGGTCTAACTCGCAAAGATTTGATGAAAACTAAGTCCGGTCGTATTGTGTCCAGAAAGAAACACGCTGCTGGTAAGAAAGCTATAAAACGCCTTTTTAAATTAGGTTTTAAGCCAAAGAAGGGAACATTTCGTCTTTTTTCAACATCAGGTAAACGTACGACAAGACGTAGAGGTGGTGGTGTATTAGACTCATTTGGAGGAGATTCATCGGAAACTCATACTTCATCAGAACAAGCAAAGCCTGTATTAGTTCCTTCCGTTGGCAGTAATGGAAAAGGAGCATTCAGTTTGTTTTAGATTATTTGATTGGCTGTAATGTCTTATTACAAAAATAGTTTAATGCGTTGTAATCCATTTTAATATTGAAGATATTTGACTTTTATTTAATTCAAAAAAACCTTCTGTCCAAGACTGAATTGGATCATACCAATATAAGCTCCCATTCTGTCTTCCACCACCACTTACCCAACAGAGTCCAGCTCCAGCTATACGAATTTCCGTCAATATATCTCGCAATCCAGATGGATTTTTTGGTACAGCTATGCCATCAATTGTGTTTAAAATTGTGTGCCAGGTATTTACAATATTACTTGTCACATCCTCAAGAAATGGAAAGAAACAGGCATCATAATAAACAAGATTACGGCTAGAAATATTTTTACAAAGATTTATAAATGTCACTGGTTTTCCATAAATTTGTTTAAAAAATCCATCAGGTATATTTAAACCCTCACACACTACAAGTATACTTGAACCAGGCCCAGATCCATTGCTACCACCACCGCTACCGCTACCGCTGCCCGCATTTATCACATGACTGATATATGTTAAAGCGAGTGACCAATCAATATCTCTACTTATCCTAAATGTAGCATCATAAGGTATTGATATTTCAGCAAACATTGCCACAGTAATTTCACCTGATGTTAATAATACTGTCTTTTTAAAAGATTCGCGTATGTCTTGTATAGATTCTAAAATAGGTGGAAATTTATTACTAAAAGGGCCAACTAGTAATATTCTTTTATTTCGCAATTTTGCCTGAAAAGCTTCCAATTCCACCCTAGACTGTCCTGATGAATTTCCTTCAGTATTTCCTCCAAATCCAAAAAAAGACATTACACCTAAATGTATTAATAAGATATATACCTATTTTTTAGATTGATATGTTGGCAACTAATTTGTTAATTAAGTTTCCAGTTGTAATGATTACAATATTTGTCATAGATGCTCTTTGGCTAATAACAGTAGGTCGCTGGGGGCTACAGATTGCCGAAAAAATACAGGGATTTTCTGTAAGATTTAGGATAATTCCAGCTATTATAGTTTATATTGCTTTAGCATACCTTTTAATACAGTCCAAATCATTGATTAATGCTGTTGGAATTGGAATTGCTACATATGTAGTATATGATTTTACAACATTAGCAATTCTTGAAAAATATGACTGGAGACTTGCTCTAGCAGATGCAGTATGGGGAGGTATACTTTTTGGATCATCTTGGAAAATTCTTAATTATTATGGTTGGATCTAAAAATTGATTTAACAACTCTGTTTGACAAAATAAAACAGACAACAATGGAGCCCCAATCCGAGCCAAAGTCATCGTCTATTTCTTCAGAAACACATTACATTCCTCCAAAAACAGTACCTCTTCCAGAAGATTATGGTTCATTTTACAATTCCCTTACAGAAAATGAAAAGCAACTCATTGAATTAGCAAAAGAGAAGCTCGGTTCATCCTTTATAATCCGTTGGACTCATATGTATAAAAAATGGGAAGCAAAGACAAAGTCAAAATGAAAAAAAAATTGACAACTAATTAGTACAATTTTTTCATTATATTACATATCAAGATTTAAAGATATCGTATATTCTTAATATTAACCTCTCTTCTTAACTCCATTCTATCTAATCATAAAATGGAGTTCAAATATTTCCCAATTGAAACACCAACCGGTCAGCGTCAAGTTTTAATTATAACATCCCCAAAATCCGAGCAACGTTCATCAATTCATTTCACAGTTTTGCTTGATACCTCAGGATCTATGGATGAAGAGGATAATTTGAAAAATGTCAAGCAATCTCTAAACCATCTTTTAAAATACTTAACAGACGATGATCAGATTTCAATAATTGAATTCAATTCTAATGCTAATATAATTTTGAATCGCATACCTCTAACTACAGCAAATCGCTACATGATTCAGCAAAAAATAAATCAGTTAAGTGCGGGTGGTGGAACAAATCTATCTGCTTCTCTGGCGGAATCTCTTAATACACTCTACTTATCCTCTGATTCTAATGAAAATAAACCAGAGAAGCAGGGTATTCTACTTCTGACCGATGGTTATATCAATGAAGGGGTTATTTATGAGTTAGATCTGATACAAATTGTGTTTCAACTGTTAAATGAACATGCTCAGGGTACTTCACTAACATGTGTTGGGTATGGTACAAATCATAATGCAGATCTTCTCCAAATTCTAGCTGCAGAGGGCGGTGCTGCCTATGATGTTGTCCAGGATCTTGAGGATGTGGCGCGGGTTTTTGCCAATACTCTAGGAGCTCTAATATCATGTTCTGCTCAACAGGTTAAAGTGGTATTTGAAGGTGACAATATTCTCAAAAATTTTAAAACAGCCTACGCTATTCACAACTATTCTCGTGTAAATTCAGTAGGTGTAGAAATAAAGGAATCGGTTCTTGTTTTGGGCGACCTTATTAGTCAAAATGAAACCGTCTTTGTGTTCCCACCTGGACTTCCTCAACCCAGGATTGAAGGCTGCCAAATTCATCCTTTGCGCCAATTCAACGAAGTCTGCCATCCTACAAATCCAACTTTGATTACTCAGGATAATTATGCTTTGGCACATGTTACATATTATCGTCAGGAAGTTGCCCAAATTGTGGACAATGTTCGCAGAGTAATTGTTGATCGTAATGAATCACTTAGTGAAATTAAACAGGCTCTTAATGATTTGGCTGAAGAAATGCTGGTGGCTGAATCAACACGTCCTCATTCTCTTTACAGTGTTTTACAGGAAGAAATTCGTGAAATGTTACTAGCAATTGAGCAACTCAAAATTCCAAATACGCTTTCACCTGTGGAGAGCATGAGAGTAGCTCAGGAAACTTCTCAAGTCCTAGCACAACATTCCGCTTTTCTCTCAATGGGACGAGGTGTACGAGCACATTTCACACCAGCAACACCGACTCTACGTCAACTTAGTCGTGCTGTTAGTTCCTCGAATCCAAGACTTCAGACATCATTTTCAAATTCTACTCAGCGAAATATTAGTGAGAATATTATTCAAGAATTTACTCAGCAACCTCCTCCCCTACAAATTCCTGAGAGAAATGAAATAATAACTCCGCAACTTCCTCCGCCTATCCATCGTGCTAATCGCCAAGTAGCACTACAATATTGGCAAGAAGATGAACAAGAAGAAAAACAAGAAGAAATTCTACATCAGATTCCTCTTACACCTTAACACTTTGCTTTAATTCTTTGATTATAATAACAAATATTTCACCTTCCCTTTGCTCCAATTCTTTGATTAGAACAACGAACATTTCACCTCCCCTTTGGGGAGGCTTAATTTTTTAGTTTTCTATTAAAATATTGACTATTAATAAAATGAATAGAGAATATTCACAATTATATAAAAAGGGTATACAGTTCCTAGGTATAACAACACCTAGTTATTTAGATACCACTATTATTGGTCCTGCTGGTTCATATAATATTGCTGGTACATTTATTCCAATACCTTTTTCATATAAAAATGGGGTTCTTGATATTAACATTCAAAACAATGTTTCTTTTAATCTCATTAACACTCTAGGTGTTGGTCCACTAAATTATCAGTTTACAACTGTCAAAGAAATGGGTGGTTTTGGACAAGTGATATCTTTAGGACCTAATATGACAACCTGGTTAACAAATTGGTTGAGTACAACGTATCCTAACCCGCAGTTTTCAGTAAATCAACCAGCAACTGTTATAAAATTACAAATGCCACTTGATTCTGCTAATTTAATAGATGGTTCACAATTCGGAACATACAAAGCAAATGCTTTAATTGGATATCAAACAACATTTGCTATAACTCCATCAGCCCCAACAACGAATTTTGTAACAGGTTCACCATCAACTAAGTTTTACACATTTTGGGCATTTAGAACACCTCTTGTTATTCAAGTAAAATATAGTTCTGGAACAGTTTATGTAACATTAAATTCCACATTCGGATATTCAGGTGGATAAAAATTGATTTTAATTTTTGTTTCTCTTTTGTTTAGAGAAATGGATAAAAATATTGAACTCCTTGAGGTGTTTGGTTCAGATTTGACTGTTGTAAATGCTGCTCGGGTAAGTTTTGCTAAAGAATCAAAGGAATTTAAGGAACAGGATGCTAAGTTGATCCGTTATTTGGCTCGTCATAATCATGTAAGTCCATTCTTTCATCCTCAGATTCGTTTCCGAATTCGTATGCCAATCTTTGTAGCACGTGAATGGTTTCGGCATCAAATTGGATTTGCTAGAAATGAGGTGAGTCGTCGTTATGTTGATACTCCTCCTGATATTTGGATTCCTAGTCCACAACATATCCGTGCTAGAGATCCGAAGGCCAAACAGGGGTCAAGACCTGATCCTGTTGAGGATTCTGAAATTGCTCATAAAATTATTGAAAATAGTTGTGGCAAAGCACTGGAATCTTATAAGCGTCTGTTGGAACTTGGTGTTGCTCCTGAAATAGCACGAACAGTTCTACCTCAATCAATGTATACAGAGTTTATTGAAACGGGTTCCTTGGCTGCCTATGCTCGTCTGTGCAGTCTCCGTCTAGATCCAACGGCTCAGTTGGAAATTCGGCAATATGCTCAGTATATTTCAGAACTTCTTTCCGAAAAGTTTCCTTCTTCTTGGCAGGCATTATCTGAAGGATGGTGGATACCAGAACCAGCAACCGCTCCTACTATTGATCCGATTCCTGCTCTAGCCCCAGTACCAGCCCCAGAACCAGCTCCAGTACCTACCCCAGAACCAGCTCCTATTTATCCTGTGCTACCTCCTGCCTCTCCATCAGTATCTCCGTCCTTTATTCAACCATCATCTCAGTTTAATCCTGAAAATATTTGGGGATGCTAATACAAATATACCAGCTAAAATTACTCCACATTGAATGGTTCTACCAAGATAATAGTCCCAATTTTCAATAAGCACATTATTGATATTCCAATCATCAGGCAAATCACATAAAGCACACTCTTCTTCTAAGAATTTCAATTGATCTTTTTGGTTAAAGTTTCTCGTTTTAAAAGCAATTATTTTTAATCCAAAAATTTCCTTATAGATACAAATGAAACTATCTATTTTTACCTGAACAGGATAAACATATTTCATTAATTTTGTGATACAATCACGACTAATTATATATGAAGAAAGATCATTAAAAGATGTTACTGATGTAATATCTCTATTACTGACTGTTTCATCAGACTCAATATTTTTATAATCCAAAAGTAAAATATCAAACTTCTCAGAAAAAACGAATTTCTCAAAATCTTGACCACTATGTTTTTTCCCGTTTTGACTAATAACTAAACAATAATTTCCATCTTTTTTTAAAAAATCTCTCCAAATTTTAATGTGTGATAAATACTGTAATAGAGGAGGTAATATATGAATATCCTCCCAACTTCTCCGTAATTTCTTGCTAATATTTCTCTTAACTCTCATGCTAATTCTGTCATCTTCATCTAAACTAATTTCTCCAGGATTTATCATCCATTCAGAGAGTTTATATTCTACAATACCTGCCATTAACTGCTCTATTGTTGAAAAATAAAGTATAAACTTGCGCAGACTCCAAAACCAGCAATAGATTCAAAACCTCTCATTAAATAAAAATCCCAAATTGGCATCAAAATATAGTTTTTTTCAAATCCAGGATTTAAATTACATGTTGTACATCCTACACCTTGTATGTCTGTTTTGGCTACTACTCCACCTTGACGTATATTAAGCCAAACGGGGTGTGTAGTTATTATTTTAAGCCCCATTGTATATTTAAAAAGACTTACCCATAAATCAATATGCTCACAGATAGGGAAACATTTTGCCAACAAGCGTTCAGCACATTTCTTGGTTATAATGTAGCAATTAAAGCAAAAAAAAGCTGTTACACCTTTTATAAATCGTTCACCTAATATTTTATCTTTTGGTTCTGATATTGTACTAGTAGGAGCAAAAGTTAATAAATCAAAATCCATTGACTGTATTGTTGGAGAATTATCAAAAGTAAATTGGACCTTTTCAGGAAAATCCCAAGGAAGTATCAAATCATCTTCCAAAATAAGACAAGCATCATAAGAACTTTCAACTAACCATTTCCAAATTGAAATATGACTATAAGCACAACCAACGCCACCGACTGACTCGAGTTCTTCATGTGCTCTTCGGTTTTTTTTCAAAATATTTCTTTTACAAACGAGACTTACATTAGGATCATTCTTCCAATCAATATTTTTACCGTCAACAGCATGCCATCTTTTAATCTGACTTCCTAGTTTTTTTACCCCAGGTTGTGCTTGAAAATTTGACCATCTGTCAGGTCGTCTGTCAAGATTTATACAGAATATTGGTAGTTTTGAAATAGACATTTTTTGTTCCATTCTAAATACTCTTGGTAACCCTAAAAATTGAGAGTATTTTAATTTATAATATTTTAATAAGTAGTATTATAAATTAAAATGAATAAAGAATGTGGTCATTTAACTATTTTGATGGGATGTATGTTTGCTCAAAAAACAACTGAATTACTCCGTCGTATTCGTCGCTATAAATCAATTGGTCTTAAAGTACTTGTGATAAATTATAAGGCTGATCAGCGATATGGAGAGAATCGTGTTGCTAGTCACGACGGTGAATTTAATGATGCCCTGTCAATTGGATATATGTCAGAAATTAATAAAATTGTAAATGAACAGAATTTCAATGTCTTAATTATTGATGAAGCACAATTCTTTCCAGATTTATTTGAATATGTAACAGAATGGCTGGATTCTCTAAAAATCCATATTGTCGTAGCTGGTCTTGATGGTGATAGTGAGCGGAGACCTTTTGGACATATTCTACGACTAATACCTCATGCAGAGGAGGTGGAGCGATTGACAGCATTTTGTTCAGTTTGTCGTAATGGAACTTTGGCACAATTTACGAAATATCTAAAGGATTCTACTAACAAAAAAGCCGACGAGGTCAATATTGGAGCACAGGATTCCTATATTCCAGTCTGTCGTAGACATTTTCTAAGCTCTCAAATTTGAAAAATTATCAATAAATTTCTCATATGTTAATCCATTATGTTTGAACCATCTATATTGATGATCAATCTTTAGACTATATTTTCTATTCAAAACATCAATATCAATACTAGTAGGTTCATACAAACTTAATATTTCTAAAACACGGTGAATTGATTTTTTTGAAAGTTTTCCACAGGTGTAAATATCAAATTCAAGGAGACATTTACTTTGAGCCGAGTGCATAATATTCATAGGTGGACGAGTCCAGAAGTGAAATGCTATATGGCTTGTTTGAATGGGAACAATTGCTGTCAATCCCTCATTATACAATGGATGTTTAACATAGTAGATTTTTGGCTCATCAAGTTCCTTCATTCCAATATCTTTAATTATTTTTTGAACTAATTCTCCAACAAATTTCTTATCTTTTTCTTCAGGACATTTCTGTGTTTCCATGCGGATTAGTAGGTGATGATGTTCAATTCTATCCGAATTTTTAATTGTTCTATTATGTTTACCATTAGGCCCTCTTGATTCTCTGGATAAATTTGTTTTTCTACTATTTTTTGAATTTGTTCTACGTGGATCTACACTATTGGGTATATTATCCATCTAATATTTTTCAGGTTTTTTTTAACTATTGCCTGTTTCACAGACCAGATAATATCATTTTGAATTGCTTTCAGTTCCGATGGTGAAAGAACTCTTGGTAAATAATTTTCTCTGACTTCACGATACTTTTCAGTATCGTTAATAGCAATATCTTTATTTTTGGTTATGCTTGTAATCCCTGTAACGGCCCTATTAAATAAATCAAATAAATCAATAATTCCAGCCATATGTCAATCTACTCGGAAAATATTTTTGGAAAGTTACTTTTTGGCACATTTACGAATCCAACAAAAAAAAACTTTCTAGTAGGTGCGAATGTATTTATCATTCATCTTAAAAATACTTATTGTATTACTTATACTCTATTTCGGCTACGAGACATATAACTATTTAAAACTATCTTTTTCAGGTCGTGAGGGATTTGAAGGTATGCTTACGACAAGTTCAGAAGTTACTTCGCAGGCGACTTCAATAGCTTCTGTACTAAAGTCTCTTAGTTCTTCTCAGAGAGTTCCAGTAGTTTTCACGAGTCCTTTTTCATCTAATCAGGATTGCTTAGCGAACTATCAGGTATTGGGTGTGAGAATGACAGGATTTCTCGGTCCTTTTGATAATGGATTTTTCCACCCTCAGGAAGCAGTGAAACTAGCATCAGAAGCAGGAGCTAGGCTTTTTGTTCTTGATATTGATTATATTGATTCCTGTGCTAACCGAACGGGACAATACTTTCCGAGATTGGTTGCCCGTGATATAAAGAATCGTAATCGTATTGAAGAAACCACTAATTCTCCCCAATGTCAATCTCAGCAGACATCAAATATTAGACAAACAGCACAGGCAATTAAAGATTTTGCTCTATCACCTATGAATCCACAAAATCAGGAACCAATTATAATCGTGCTGAATTTTCTACGAATTCCTCCTGGAGGTAAAAAATCTAGTCAAGTACTTGATTATTATTCTGCGGTAGCGCAGGCCCTTGAACCACTTTATCAGGACATGTTACATAATGAACCTTCAGGAAACTATTCTAGACAAAAGCTTCAGGGAAATATTTTAACATCCCCACTAGAGCAGTTTTCAGGAAAAGTCATTATAACAACCAATACAGATTTGACGGGATTTAGAGATGAATCAGTTTCCTACTCTTCAAAGGCTGACTTGGATTACCTGACAAATCTGAGTCTTTTTTATAATCAATCTCGTCAGGGAGCAACTCAACAGGCTCAGGGACAAGTGTTCGGTATTCTTGAAAAGATTGAGGATTATCAAATAATACCTGAAGATAGAATTGATGATCAAATTGAAAAATCAAAACTACGATTTACTTTGCTTTTACCAAATGATCCTAGTATAAGTGTGACAGAGAGCCAGTATAATAAAGCAATGAATTTGGGTGTAAATTGTGTTCCTATGGCTATTTGGGATATTAAGGATAATCTGAAACTTTTTTTCTCTCAGTCTAGATTTTTAAATTCTAGTTGGAAACCAAAACCTGATAATATAAGGTACACAAAGCCCCAACCAATAACGCCAGCAACGCCATCGCCACAATTAAACTCAAACGGAGGATTTTTACGTTCACCACAATAACTTCCTACTTATCAGGGAAATGGAAGTAAATGATATAAAGCATATACCTGAAAATGCCATATCAAAGGCAAATTTTACTACTCAACTTGAAAAAATTGCTGAAATAACTGCAATTGCTAAAGAAGTGAGTGAATATGAGGCTGCTCATAATCCCCAGATTTTAAGGGCCATTGAAATTGTTGAGAATTTCCTGAAAGAATCTCAGCGTATTTGTTATGGTGGTCAGGCATTAAATGCTCATTTACCTGATTTGGCCAAGTTTTATGACCCGACAAAAACTATTCCTGATTATGATTTTTTTACACCTGATCAAGATGGAGACCTTGTTAAACTTATTCGTCAGCTGAAAAAAGCAGGTTTTCAGGAAATAGATGTTCGTCTGGGAATTCATGAAGGTACGATAAAAGTCTATGTAAATTACACACCTGTAGCTGATTTAACAGAAATAGATCCTATACTTTATAAACTTTTTCATAGTCGGCGATTTATAGATAAAAATATTTCGTATTTGGACGCTGATTCTCTTAGAATGTTGATTTATTTGGAATTGAGCCGTCCAAGAGGTGAGGTTGATCGTTGGCCAAAAGTATATGAACGTCTTTTACTTTTGGATACATTTGTACCTATAAGTCAAAAAAGTTCTGGTGCTCATCTCCCTAAAAATCACCTGACAAAAGATGAATATAAATTTATTTTTAAATACATTGTTCAAAATCGTCTGCTTTTTGCTGGCGCTGATTTGAAGAATTTTTATGAAAAACTCCTGAAAACATCTAAGCATATTGCTATTACAAATCGTTACCCAATCACAATCTTTGTGAAAGATTTGAAGTATGAGTCCTTACTCCTAGAAAATATTCTTAAAGATTTTTCGCATTTGGAGCCGACGAAATATTCTCAGATTACAACAGTAACCTATGAAGGAATTAATGGTGATATGATTCCACCAATATCTATAATATATAAGTCAAACTATCCAGTTATCCTTTTGATTCAAGAAACAGCATGCCATTCATATTATAACTGGCCTCTAGAAACAGGAGAAATTCTTCGTGTAGCGAGTGTTGATACACTTGTTACTCTTTTTTTCGCTCTTGGTCTTCGTGGACAAGGAGCGAAAATTGCCAAACAGACGGCAGGTTTCTTAGGTGGATTTGAACGAGTAGCACGGGAAATAGTGAGAATAGCTCAGAAATCTCGGTCAATGAAGACGAAGTTTCCTTTTCCTTTCTTAACATTAGATTGTGAGGGATATCAGCAATCATACAGATCCCTTATAAAAGAAAAAGTTGTACGAATGCGACGAAGAACAATTCGCCAAAAATTAGAAGCTATTAAAAAGAAAATTCTTACATCTAGTGCGAAAACCAATAAAAAAACCAATGTTAAAACTTTAAAGAACAGTAGAACAAAATTAACCAGTAATTCTATTTAGATTTCCTGATTCAAGTTTTCTTTTTAGAGTTTCCAATTCTTTAATTATGCGTTTTAGTTTTTCAACTTTTCCATTTAAATCATCATATTTTCCTGAAAAATCATCAAGACGTTCTTTCAGGCGCCCATACAGATTTCGGTTTGTTGTATCAATACTTACAACACACCGAATTATACCATCTTTATTTTCACAATTCTGGCTAGTTAAATCCAAAAATCCTTCTGTCCATCCAGCTGTAGTAAACTTTTCAATATCGGCAACTGGTACTGGATTAGCAGTGCTAATATTTGCTATATTTGCTTTTGTATCTTCCAAAATTTTTTGAGCACGGGATGTAGCCCAAACTAAGCTGTCTTGATAGATGCTGGTTGAATAGGGCATTTCTTGAAATGCTACACCTATACCTAGTTTTTCAGGAAATGAGACAGAACAATCTACAAATGTTTTTTTCTCACGACTGCCGAGAATTTTTATATATTCTGAGGGTGTTGGATTACCTATTGCTGAAGCAGAAGAACCAATATCAGTTTGTTCAGATTTTATTTCATAGTCAAGTGAGGCATTAATTAGTGGTGTCCATACAGAGCAGAATTTTGAGTGAAATTCTAAGAATTGATCATATGCTCCCTGAAGACCAATAATTTGTGATCCTTGTTCTGATGCTGAGCGAATTGGTTTACCACTAACAGGATCAATAGGGGTTTTATCTGACATCAATACATCCACATCAATAGCTGGTGGTGCTGTGAGATTTATTGGTAGTTCTGGATTATTTTTTAAATCAAAGCCCTCATATTGATTATAAGATACATTCCATATCCATACTAAAAAAAATACTATTAGTACTATTATTAAAAATATCCGCTGAACTATCATACCTGTGTGAATATCAGAAAAATGTTTATGGGTTTTTATCAGGGAGAAAAGCATAATGGGTGATACTTGGGGAAATACAAGCGCAAGCCTAACATTGAAACATCAAGCTATATATCTTCCTCAAAACTGTGGTGTACCAACAAGACCATCAGGTACAAATGGTTGTTGCGAGAGACAATCTTGGCAATCAATTGCTATGTATGGAGGAAATCCATCATCACAGGCATACTTATCAGGTCAACTTAAAAAACTGGCAAATTGTGGCGGATTGTATGTTAATACTACCCGTGCTATTCCGGATACAGTAAACTGTCAGGCAGCATCTTTATCCGGCTTGGATTATAATAAATATGCTACTTCGCAGAGTCGTTTTGCCATGTACCAAAAAAGAGATCCAACTGTCAATGCGTGTCCACCAATGCCGACTGAACAAATAAATTCAACAATGCCTAAAACTGTTATTCAGAAATATTGTACAAATGTTATAGGAATTACTCCTGCTCCATCTTAGAATGGAAAATATGGAAAATATGGAAAATAAAGAATTAACGTGTTTTATCTGTCTTGACAATGTTCACTCTGTAGATACTAATTTTATAAAAGCTTTTATGGGTCTTCCATGTAAATGTGGTTGGAATTCCCATATTAAGTGCTATGAAGAATGGGCAAAGACAACAGAGACAATTTGTCCTTATTGTCTTTTAAGAGATGATTATAAGTATGATGATTTTGAAGATGATGATGAGGATAATGAGAACAATAATATACAAGTGAATAACCAACTACAGCACCAACTACAACCAAATAACATAGCATTTTTAGAAATTGTTAATAGAAATAGACTAAATATGGTTTTCCTAATTCATACTATTGATATTGGTGGTTTCTGCGCTTTAATTATTTTTATCTATTGTGTTATAGTTTATTTACATTTTTTATTAATTAAAAAAAAAGTAATAATTGATTATAATGACTTATATCCTATGAATTTTTATTAGTTTTTTTACTAGTATTTTTGCTTCATTTTCATTTTATCTTATTGTTCTTTATGTTTATGTTTATGTTTATGTTTATGTTTATATTTTAGTTATTTTTAACTAAATACTTACTTCTTGGGAGCAGCAACAACTTTCTTCTTAATGATAGGTTTACGAGTAGGAACAGGTACAGGCTCAATATCCTCACCAGCATCATCATCCACTGACTGGGGAACAGATACAGAGGGATTCATTACAGCTGAAACTACACTATGGGTGTGAACAGACTCAGCCTTACCCATCCCACTCTTAACAACTGCTACTTCCTCATCAGCACCCTCATAATCCTCTTGTAGAGTCTCATCATCATCTACATGTGTTGACATAGCAGTAGGAGCAGATCGTCGTGAAGTAGCCGCACTCGCACCCGCACCCGCAAAACCTACAAATGCGAAGTCCTTAATACGCTCGGGCAAATGATGAATAATCATCTGCTTTACCTTCCAAGTCAGACCAAACTTAGAACCAGCAAACCATACACCAGTACATTCCAATAGACCAGTTACAGTCGCCCCCTTAACAAGCATCTCCTCAAGGCTCAGACCACGATAAGGAACACCCGCCTCATCATAAAACTTTGCCTCAAAGTCTCCATTCATCTTACGAAGCTTGGCCTTCGTAGTAGGAGGATAGGGCAAAGGATTACCCTCCTTATCCTTACTCAGCTTCAAAGTAGGGGTGTAGAAAGCACGAACAACCTGCTCATTTAGTTCACTCTTGAACCATTGACGTGAATTCTTTACACCAAGTTCAATCATCTTATTATCAATAGCCTCAAGCGTCTTCTGATAAGCATTCAAATCATCACGACTATCAGCGCCACGGAAACTCAACTCAACACTGTATTCAGGAGTACCATTCTTATCATAAATGCTCAAACCGAACGGTAGTACCATCTCACGAGCCGTCTGCATAATCAACTTCTCACCATTGTAGTTCAGATACGAAGACTTTGCGCCAGTCTTCTCATTTACCTTAGGAGCAGTAACAGTAACACGGGATACATCAAAAGTGGTAGGTAGTGCAATACTTGACATCTTAATACTTTAATGCGTATACTTTTGTATCTAACTCAACTTTAGGCCGAAAAGGCCGTCAATTTTTTTTAATATGAGTCAATTTTCCAAGTTTTTCTAAACTACCCTACTAATCCAACCATTTTTTTTTCAATTGAAACACTATTTTCTTTTAGGTTAATTAACTTTTGAAATATTCTTTAGTCTAAGTATTGTATTTTTCTTTAAAAACAATATATATTTGTGATTTTTTTTTAATTCATAAATATTCACAAAAATTATTTTATGTACATACACTATGTTTCAATAAAAAAAAATAAACGCACCTATAAATTAGGGGAAAACTTCAAATTTGATTACGGTTTTATAAAAAATTTGATTTATAGGAGTTGTTTACCAGTGTTTAGGAAACTGCGTTTAGAAATGTCTAGTAATTTCAACGGTAATAGTACGATGAGTTCTGTACCTGCTAAGACAACCAAGCGTGTAGCAAAGAAGAGTGATGTAGCCGCTGTAGCCACACCTGTAGAGACTGTTGTAGCCCCTGTCGTTTCAGTTCCTGCCGCGGCAGTAGCTACCAAGACGGGTCGCTCCAAGGCATCTGTTGCGACGACGGTGGTTGCTGCTGAGGTCGTAGCAACGCCCATGGTGGCTACTACGACTGTATCTGCTCCTGATGCTCAGGCAGTAGCAACTACTCAGAATGAGGTTGTACAGGTACCTGTATCTGAAGTAATTGAGGGTCTAGTAAAGCGTACGCAGGAGTTGCGTGATGTACTGGCTGAGAACATGAAGGAGCTTGTGCGTCTGCAGAAGCGTGTTGCTCGTGATCTGAAGGAGGCGAGCAAGCGTCGTCGCAAGGTTCGTAAGGAGGGTGTTGATGGTGAGCAGGTGGTCAAGCGCCCCACGATCTTCACGACGCCTCTACCTCTAAAGGATGACCTGGCGACTTTCCTAGGCAAGTCCAAGGGTACTCTGATGACGCCTGCTGAGGTGACGAAGGCTGTTCGCCAGTACATTGATACACATGGTCTGAAGGACAAGGAGAATGGTCATATGATCCACCCTGATGCTGCTATGCGCCGTGTGCTGGGTGTTTCAGACCAGGAGCATCTGACGTACCGCAATATCCAGAAGTATCTGTATAAGCTGTATGTGCTGCCTGAGGCCAAGAGCACTAAGGCGTAAATATATATGATGAAAAATTATTGAATATAAAATATTAATAAAAAAATAAAATAAATAAAAAAATAAATAAAAAATTAAATAAAAAATTAAAAAACACATATTTTTCTTTTAATTTTTTATTTAGGATAGACCATAGTGTATTTTGATAGTGAGATTATATATATTGATTCAAATATTTGTCTATTTATTAGAATGGGTTGCTTATCATCAAAACCAAAGTTAGTTGAAATGCTAGGGTTAGAAGTTGTCCAGAAAGTCGCTAAGGTCAAGGAAGTTGCCCAGGTTGCCCAGGTTGCCCAGGTTGCCCAGGAAGTTGCTGAGGTTCAGAAAGTCGCTGAGGTCAAGGAAGTTGCCCAGGAAGTTGCCCAGAAAGTCGCTGAGGTCAAGGAAGTTGCCCAGGTTGCCCAGGTTGCCCAGGAAGTTGCTGAGGTTCAGAAAGTCGCCCAAGAAGTCACTGAGGTCGCAAAGATCCAGGAAGTTGTTCAAAATATTACGGATGCTACTGAGACAGCAGTTGCCATGACCACAGATATTTCAAAGAAAGAGGTTGATCTTGAAAAAATTGAAAAAACCAAAGAGGCAATTACTCATCAAGTTAAATTAGCTGTAGGTATCCTAAGTGATAATTAGAAAACAAACCCAGAAAATCCTTTTTTTTATACTAATGACCAAATAGAAATGTTCATTAGTGTAATTATCAGACCAATATAAATCAATTAAATTAAAATTATCATGTCTTAAGAGATGATAGATATACCCGAATTATATGAGAAGTTGTACGTACATTCTATAAGATCTCAACTCTATAATTATTGTAATATTTTACTTGTTATTCACCATATACGAAAAGCTTGTATTGTTACTATAAAGCCTGAGATGTTTGAATCAGTTAGAGAAATTTTAAAAAATTATCGTGTTATTATTAAAGAATATATAAAACCAGGTGTTTATATAATATCATGGATATCTGAAGTATACGATCCTATCATTGGTAAAATTCTAAAATTAAATAAGAAAAATAATGATTTTAATATCAAAACAGGAGAAATTTTACAATATTTAACACCAATAAATATAAAACATGTTAATGGTGGTGATAAACACTGTCTATTATTAGTAGATATTTATTTATTAAAATCAACTCTTACAAATGATAAATCACCACCCCCTATAAATTTAAAAGAAGATAGAACATTTACAATTTCATTAATGCCCCAAAGAGTTTTGAATAAAACAGATGATGAAATTAAAGAATATTATACACCAGCATTTAATTTTTTTAAAAATAATATGAATAATTTCGAAAAATTTATAATAACAAATGTAGAAATTATTATAAAAAAACCTACAAATGGAGGTAAAAGAAAAACACGAAAATCCAAAAAAAAGTTCTAACGTATCTTAAACTAAAGAAAAGTTCTTTTGCCCCTGCAGACAGACATTAACCCTTACCAAAGAGGTAAAATGTTCGTTGGTCTAAAATCTTCTTGTAGGGCTTATACTCTTTGATTTCTTTTGTATATTAATATTAATATTTTTATCATACACATTAAAACTATCTTTATATAAATAGTATATAATTTCAGGCTGTCGGTAGTACCTCCACCAACTATAAACAATAATAATATCATTACCTTTATAGTTCTTTATTAACTGACACAAGTCATTCCATTCATTAATACTACATTTAATCTTATGGATAAAATGTTTAATATTATAAACCTTTACAAATCCATTTATAATTTTAGGTCTTATTAAATTCATACAACCATTTACAATTAAATCCGAATCATTTGAAATTACACATTCAATATTTAGCTCCTTTTCCATTTTAACTAACCATGTATCAGCCTCAAAAGGAGCATTTTCAATTATAATGTTATCATACCATGATTTACAACAATTTTTAACCTCATTTATAAATTCACTGCGAGGCGTCCAATTATCTTTTTTCATCTGTTCAATCTTACTGAGTAAATAATCTTTATCCTTTTCATCTATATCATTTAAAATCTGACTTTCCAATACAGCAATATTCAAATTAACCTTTTCTCTTTCAGCCCTCTGTAATTCTTTTTCATTTTTTTTATCTTCAGGCACTTTTCCATCAAAAACAAAATAACATTTATTTGAATTCTGATAATAGGGACTTAAACTACTGCGTAAAATATCCATATTTCCTTTACATCTATGCATGAACCAAAATATATCAATTCCAATATTTTTATTTTTAATTACATTTTTTAAGGGTTTTGATTGATGATAATACTCCAAAAATCCGAACAAACCAGGAATCCCCATTTTTATTTTTATTAGTTTGTGTAATAATAATAAAAAATCAAATTTTAGGTTCAATAAATATCTGACCTTATATATGGATTTGTAAGACGCAAAGATTCACCAAGTGGTCCTCCTGTTTTTTTCTTATAGTCTATTAAATTCTGCTTACCAATCCAGACACGAAAAATATCTTCTTTTGCTATTGTATAACGCCATGGGAACTTTCTCGCAGCTACTC
>Ga0214917_10000584_pt1 | contig 47547 bp, 55 predicted proteins | sample LL_1208_BB_MetaG_FD_177983 | JGI IMG/M metagenome (GOLD analysis project Ga0214917, IMG submission 177983) | Freshwater microbial communities from Lake Lanier, Atlanta, Georgia, United States - LL_1208_BB | ecosystem: Environmental > Aquatic > Freshwater > Lake | place: USA: Georgia | collected... | reverse complement strand
GCCTTGAAGCCGGCCAAAGTGGACTGGCAAAACCCCGAACAACTGCGCTTTGTGCTCAAAGAAGGCCGCAAACGCCAGATCCGCCGCATGTGCGAGTTGGTCGGCCTGACCGTGGTGGGCTTGAAGCGGGTGCGCATTGGCCGGGTCAAACTGGGCCAGTTGCCGGTCGGTCAGTGGCGGTATTTGGCGGCGGGGGAGAAGTTTTAGGCCCTTGAAAACCCCAGCCCCACCCCATATATAAAAGCTTGTTGCGTCAGCCCCGTCTGGCGCTTTTTCTTGATTCCTCTTTTTGTTGACCCACCCCATGAGCACCCAAAAACACGCCTTCCAAGCCGAAGTGGCCCAACTGCTGCACCTGGTCACCCACTCGCTGTATTCCAACAAAGAAATCTTTTTGCGCGAGCTGATCTCCAATGCCTCCGACGCTTGCGACAAGCTGCGCTACGAAGCCTTGAACAACGCCGGTTTGTACGAAGACGCGCCCAACTTGGAAATCCGGGTGGCCTTTGACAAGAAGGCCAAGACCATCACCATTTCCGACAACGGCATTGGCATGAGCCAGCAAGAGGCCATCGAGCATTTGGGCACCATCGCCAAGAGCGGCACGCGTGACTTCATGAACAAGCTGTCGGGCGATCAACAAAGCGACGCCAAAGACCAAGGCGCGCTCATCGGTCAATTTGGCGTGGGCTTTTACTCGGGCTTCATCGTCGCCGACCAAATCGTGGTGGAAACCCGCCGCGCAGGTGCGCCTACCGCTGAGGGCGTGCGCTGGACCAGTGGTGGCAGCGGCGACTTTGAGGTGGAAACCATCACCCAAGAGCAACGCGGCACCCACATCATTTTGCATTTGCGCGACGATGCCGACGAGTTTTTGAGCAACTGGAAAATCAAAAGCATCATCGGCAAATACGCCGACCACATCGCCTTGCCCATCCTGATGCGCAAGGAAGAATGGAAAGAAGGCGAGAAAGACCAGCCCGGCGAAATGGTGGTCACCGACGAATGGGAAACCGTCAACAAAGCCTCGGCCTTGTGGTCCCGGCCCAAGAAAGACATCACCGACGAACAGCATGCCGAGTTTTACAAGGCCATCAGCCACGATTTTGAGCCACCCTTGGCGTGGAGCCACAACAAGGTGGAAGGCAGCACCGAATACACCCAACTGCTTTACCTGCCCAGCAAAGCCCCGTTCGATCTGTGGAACCGCGACAAAAAAGGCGGCATCAAGCTCTATGTCAAGCGCGTGTTCATCATGGACGAAGCCGAGGCTTTGTTGCCCACCTACCTGCGCTTTGTGAAGGGCGTGGTGGATTCCGCCGACCTGCCGCTGAACGTGAGCCGCGAATTGCTGCAAGAAAGCCGCGATGTGAAAGCCATCCGCGAGGGCAACACCCGCCGTGTGCTGTCCATGCTGGAAGACCTGGCCAAACGCGATGTGCCAGCCGCCGATGCCAGCGATGACGACAAAAAAGACGCAGGCAAGTTCAGCAAGTTTTACGCCGACTTTGGCGTGGTCTTGAAAGAAGGCTTGGGCGAAGACTTTGCCAACAAAGACAAGATCGCCAAACTCTTGCGCTTTGCCAGCAGCACCACCGAAACGGTGAGCGTGGGTTTTGCCGATTACAAAGCCCGCATGAAAGAGGGCCAAGAGGCCATTTATTACATCACCGCCGACAGCTTGGCTGCCGCCAAGAACAGCCCACAGCTCGAGGTGTTCCGCAAAAAAGGCATTGAAGTGCTGCTGATGAGCGACCGCGTGGACGAGTGGGCGCTGGGCTTTTTGCACGAATTCGACGGCACCCCGCTGCAAAGCGTGGCCAAGGGCGCGTTCGACTTGGGCAAGCTGCAAGACGAAGAAGAAAAGAAAGCCGCTGAAGAAGCCGCCGAAACCTTCAAACCGCTGCTGGCCAAACTGAAAGAGGCTTTGAAAGACAAGGCCGAGGACGTGCGCGTCACCTCGCGATTGGTGGACTCTCCCGCGTGTTTGGTGGTAAAAGATGACGGCATGTCGCTGCAACTGGCGCGCATGTTGAGGCAAGCCGGCCAAAGCGCGCCCGAGAGCAAGCCCATCTTGGAAGTCAACCCCGAACACGCGCTGGTGAAAAAGCTCGACACGCCCGATGGCCAAATTCATTTCCATGATTTGGCGCACATCGTGTTCGACCAAGCCCTGCTGGCCGAGGGCGGCCTGCCCGACGATCCAGCAGCCTATGTGAAGCGGGTCAACGCTTTGTTGGTGTAACCCAGCCTCTGTAACGGGTGGGGTATCCGGTCGATCGCCCGATGCCCGTTGCAAACACCAACGCAGCGTTTTTTTGTCAATTGAGGCTTCGCTGGTCGCAAACGGCCTCCCCCACTCAGAACAAGGAAGCCCATGGCCAACCCACACCACATCGTGATCATTGGCGGGGGTGCGGGTGGCCTGGAGTTGGCCACCCGACTGGGTGACGGACTGGGTCGGCGCCAGCAGGCGCGCATCACCTTGGTGGACAAAAACCGCACCCACATTTGGAAGCCCAAACTGCACGAGATCGCTGCCGGCAGCATGGACATGGGCGACCACGAGGTGGACTACATGGCCCAAGCCCATTGGCACCATTTCACCTTTCGCCTGGGCGAGTTGCGCGACATCGACCGCACCCACAAAACCGTGGCCCTGTCACCCTACTTGGACGAGGCGGGCCAAGAGGTCACACCGGTTCAACGCATTGCCTACGACACCCTGGTGGTGTGCATTGGCAGCTTGAGCAATGACTTTGGCACGCCCGGTGTGCGCGAACATGCCATGCGGCTAGAGACCGCCGAGGACGCACGCCGCTTTCATGCGCGCATGGTCAACGCCTGCATCCGCGCCCACCACCAAGCAGCCGCGCTGCGCAGCGGGCAACTGCATGTGGCCATCATTGGTGCTGGGGCCACCGGCATCGAGTTGGCGGCCGAGTTGCACCGCACCACCCGCGAGGTGGTGGCCTATGGCTTGGACCGGGTGAACCCTGACAAAGACATCCGCGTCAAAGTCATCGAGGCCGCACCGCGGGTTTTGCCCGCCCTGCCCGAGCGTTTGTCGCAAGCCACCCAGCATTTCCTGGGCAAGCTCGGGGTCGAGGTGCACACCAACGCCAGGGTGGAAACAGTGATGGCCGATGGGGTGCGCTTGGCCGATGGCCGCACCTTGGAGGCTGAAATTGTGGTGTGGGCCGCAGGCGTGAAAGCGCCCGATTTTTTGAGCGGCATCGCCGGGCTGGAAACGAATCGGCTCAACCAATTGGTGGTGCTGCCCACTTTGCAAACCACGCGTGACAGCGACATTTTTGCCTTGGGCGACTGCGCTGCCTGCCCTTGGGCCGATAGCCAGTTGGACCGGCAGGCCAATGTGCCGCCCAGGGCACAGGCCGCGCACCAACAGGCCAGTCACATGGTGGGGCAAATCCAGCGCCGCTTGCGCGGGCAATCCCTTCAAGACTATCGTTACCGCGACTTTGGTTCGCTGGTGTCGCTGGGCAAGTTCAGCACCGTGGGCAACATGATGGGGGGCTTGATCGGCGACAGCCTGATGATCGAAGGCGTGTTTGCCAAGATGATGTACCTGTCGCTGTACAAAATGCACGAACTGGCCCTGCACGGCTGGACCAAAGTGGTGCTGGACTCACTGGCCCGCCTGATCATGCGCCGCACCGAGCCGCATGTGAAGTTGCACTGAACAAAGGCGCTGACCCCATGCTGGCCGGGCGATGGCCCCCGATCCCTGTGGACCCAGGCTGACAGGGTCAAGGCCTTCAGTGAGGGCTTTAGGCCTTGGCGTATTTGCCGGTGAGTTGAGGAGTCAGGCCTTCCAGGCCTTTTTGCGTGCGTTCCAAACGGGTCTCACGCGCCCAGGTGCGCTTGAGGTCGTCTTGCACGTTGATGGACAAGCGGCCCAGACCCTCGCACTCCAACTCGATCTTGTCACCGTCTTGGAACGACGACAAACCGCGGTGGTTGGTGCCAGTGGCGATGATGTCGCCGGGCTCCAGATCGTGGATGTGCGACACCCATTCGATGCAACGGGGGATCTTGTGCGCCATGTCATCGGTGTTGAAGTTTTGCTTCAACTGGCCGTTGACCCACAGTTTGACTTGCAGCTTTTGCGGATCGGGCACTTCGTCAGCAGTCACCAGATATGGGCCAATGGGCGCAAAGGTGGCGCGCGACTTCATTTGGTAGAACACATTGGTGGGGGGCACCACGCCACGGGCCGAGCCGTCAATGAAGTTGATGTAACCAAACACATGGTCCATGGCGTTGGCCGCCGACACGCGGCTGGTGGGCTTGCCAATCACCAGGCCCAGTTCGGCCTCGCCTTCAAACACCGAAGCGGCAAAGTCGGGCAGCACCATGGTGTCGCCGGGGCCGATGATGCAACCGGGAGACTTGTGGAAAGCGTTGATGGGCGAGGGCTCTTTGAGGGTGCCGTCTTCCATGTAGTTGACCGCCATGCACTCGATGTTGGTGGGCTTGGGCACGGGGGGACGGATGCGCACCGAGCCCACGGGCACGCCGGTGCCAGAGGCCGCAGCGGCCTCCAGACGGGCGCGGAAATCGCCAAAGTGGGCGATCAAACGGTTCATGCGGTCGCCAGGGCCGACGTGGGGAATATTGGCCACCACATCGGTGACATCGACCACCTGATCGCCTTTGAGCACGCCCAAGCGAAAGTCATTGAAATGCATCAGCTTCATGAAATCTCCTCAAATCCATTTATTGCCATAAACAGGCGGCCACGCCACCCACAACTGCCATCATATGCTGGGCAAGGCGCATGCAAACGCAGGCCTGTCACCCATGCACCTGGCAGCTATCCGCAAGCAAGGCCGCTTGTAAGGCCTGCGCTTTCAGCGCAGTCGTTCGCGCAAGGGGAAGTGAGGTGCCAACACAGCCTCTGCCCACAGTGCTGCGCCCAGCAAAGCCACATCCGCGCCCAACGGTCCAATCAACTGCACGCCCAGGGGCAAACACTGCGGGCCAGCGGCAGTGGGCAGGTGAACACAGGGCAAGCCCAGCAGCGTCCAATTGCGGTTGAAAACCGAGTCGCCGGTGCTGTGCAAACCAGCTGGGGCTTCCCCCGGAGCGCTCAAACTGAGCAGCACATCGCAGCCTTGCCAGACAGCAGCCAAACGGTCACGGCCCTGCTGGGCCAAGGCCAGGGCTTCAAGGTATTGGGCGTGTGGGATGGTCCAACCTTGTTCCAAGCGCAGCAAAAACTCGTCACTCAACTGATCGCGTCGGTGCGCCATCTCCCAAGCGGTGGCTCGGGCGGTCTCATAGCGCATCACCACGCCTTGGGCATCGTAGAGCAAGGAGAAGCTTTTGTCCAAAGTCACCTCGCTGACCTGCGCGCCAGCCGCTTGCAAGCGCTGCGCCGCGTCTTGCAAAGCCTGCTGGGCGCTCTCACTGGCCTGGTCCCACAAAGTGGTACGGTGCAAACCCACGCGTGGCGGACGGGCGGGTAAGACCGCTAGGGCCTGCCCCACCAGCACATTCGCCCACAAGGACACATCTTCGACATGGCGCGCCAACAGGCCGATGGTGTCGAGCGACTCGGCAGAAAACTTCAAGCCTGCGCGGTTGATGCGGTTGAAACTGGGCTTGTAGCCCACCACCCCACAAAAAGCCGCTGGCCGAATGGTCGAACCTGCAGTTTGGGTGGCAAAGGCCAGCGGTACTTGAAAGTCAGCCACGGCAGCGGCCGATCCGCTTGACGACCCACCCGGCGTGTGAGCCGTTTGATGCGGATTGGCCGTGGGCGCAGGATGGATGCTGGCAAACTCGGTGGTGTGGGTCTTGCCCATCACCAACGCACCCGCAGCGCGGCATTGCGCCACACAAGCGGCATCGGCCACCGGCTGGTGATGGGCATAAATGGGCGAGCCATAGCGGCTAGGCATGTCGGCGGTATCGATAATGTCTTTCACGGCCACCGGCACGCCATGCAACAAACCCTTGGGCGTGGTTTGCGCATCCAAGGCCTGGGCCTGCGCCATCACCGTCTGGGGGGACAAATGGGTCCAGGCATGCAGCCGGGCCTCGCCCGCAATGGCCCGTGCCAAACAAGCTTGAGCCAGGGCTTGGGTGCTGAGTTCACCCCGGGCGATGCGACGCGCGGCCTCGGCCGCTCCCAAAAAAGCAGCTTGGTCTGCGCTCATGGCGCACCCGGCACGGTGCCGGCCGGCAAGGACTCGATGTGGCTGCAAATATCTCCCGGGCGGGTCAGCCAAATTTGGTTGCGGTGTTTCAAGATGTGCTCGATCACCCGGCGCAACTGGCGCACCCGGTAGGGCTGGCCCATGATGAAGCTGTGCAACACAATGGGCATGACCAAGGGGCGTCGCTCTGACTCTTGAAGCATTTCGTCAAATTGATCGATCAGGTTGTCGCAAAACAATTGCGAAGGCGTGCGGCGTGAAACGCATTCGAGCGAGTCGTTCAGGTCGTGGGCATAGGGCACCGACAAAATCGGGCCGTGCTGGGTGCGAAACCACACTGGCTGGTCGTCGAGCGCCCAGTCCATCATGTATCGAAAGCCTGCCTCTTTGAGCAGGTCCAAGGAATCGACGGATTGCGAAATATAAGGGGCCAACCAACCTTTGGGGCGCACGCCTTCGTGCTCGAATATTTTTTGCGACACCTCATGGATGCAGGCCCGCTCTTGTTCGAAGTCCATATCGGACTGGCGTTCGCTGTTGGTGCGGCCGTGGCCCACGATTTCGTCGCCGCGCGCGCTAAAGGCTTGGATCATCTCGGGACAGTAGTCGTACAGCTCGGAGTTGGTGAGCAGGCCGAAGGGCAGTTGATATGCTTCGGCGAGTTCGAGCAATCGCCATGCGCCGACCCGGTTGCCGTAATCGCGCCAGGCAAAACTGCGGATATTAGGCAGCGGGTGGGGGACCGCATAATCGTTGCCCAAGCCTTCGCCATAGGCGAAGTGTTCCACATTCAATGCAATATGCACGGCCAATCGCTTACCACCCGGCCAGGTGTAGTCGGGGCGGTGCGTGATGGCCAAATAGTCATAGCGTCCGTGGGTTTTGAGCATGGCGTCTCTCCTGCAAGCATCTTATCTGCCCAAGCCGTCCCAGGCCGGGGACCGGTGGATCGGTGGCTATACTGAATCGGAAATCAGTTTGTGGAGTTTTCATGCTGTTGACCCCCAACGCGCATGGCGTTTTCCCCATCGCACCCACGGCTTTCCATCCGGATGGCCGCATCGACACCGCGTCAATGGACCGGCTGACCGACTTTTACGTGGCCTGTGGTGCCACCGGCGTGACGGTGTTGGGGCAAATGGGCGAAGCACCCAAGCTCTCGCACAGTGAAAGCGTGGCCATCACCACCCAAATGATTCGCCGGGCGCCCCAACTGCCGGTAATAGTGGGCGTGTCCTCGCCTGGCTTTGCCTCGATGCACGCCCTGACCCAAGAGGTGATGGCCGCCGGTGCCGCCGCCGTGATGATTGGCCCACCCAACACCTTGCGCACCGATGATCAGGTAATCCACTATTACCGCCAAGCTGCGGAAGCGCTGGGCAGCGATGTGCCCATCGTGGTGCAAGACTACCCGCTGTCTTTCTCGGTGCAAATGAGCCCCAGCGTGATCCGCACCATGGTGCAAGAAATCCCCTCCATCGTCATGCTCAAGCACGAGGATTGGCCGGGGTTGGAAAAAATCAGCAAACTGCGCCTCTTTGAAGCCGACAAAAGCATGCGCCACATTGCCATCTTGTGTGGCAACGGTGGATTGTTCCTGGACTTTGAAATGTCGCGCGGAGCTGATGGGGCCAACACCGGTTATTGCTTTCCCGACATGTTGTGCGATGTGGTGCGCCTGTCCCAAATGGGACAGCGCGAACAAGCACACGATTTGTTCGATGCCCACCTGCCCTTGCTGCGCTACGAGCAGCAACCCGGCGCAGGCTTGGCGGTGCGCAAGTATGTGATGCAGCGGCGCGGTTTGCTCGCCAGCGATGCCCAGCGCAAGCCCGCCGCCATGCTCAGTGCCAACGCCCGCCAAGAGGTGGAGTACCTGCTGGGCCGACTGGCCCAGCGCGACCCACGCGCCAAACTGCCCGCCTTGTGAGCCGCAGTGCGGGCAGCGCCATGCGCCCTTGGGCGGGCGTGATTCATGCTTGTGCACACCCTGCATGCGGTGAATCCCCAAGTTGGTGCCCTCTGCGCTTGACCCACAATGCTCCCTTGTTCCGCTTGCTTCACAAAGGTTTGCCTTGACCCCATTTGACTTAACCATTCGCAACGGCACCGTGGTCAATGCCGATGGGCGCATGCGCGCCGACGTGGGCGTGCGCGATGGCCTCATCCACACCCTGGCCCCTGGCTTGCCCGCCGGTGCGCGCGACATCAACGCCAGTGGCCAACTGGTGCTGCCCGGCGGCATCGACAGCCACTGCCATGTGGAGCAAATCTCCAGCAACGGCGTGATGACCGCCGACGACTTTGACTCGGCCACGGTGGCCGCCGCTTTTGGCGGCAACACCACCATCATCCCGTTTGCCGCCCAACACCGGGGCATGGCGCTCCCCAAAGTGGTGAGCGACTACCACGCCTGCGCCGGGCCCAAGGCGGTGATCGACTACAGCTTTCACCTGATCGTCTCGGACCCCACGCCGCAAGCCTTGCACCACGATTTGCCCGACCTGATCCGCAAGGGCTATACCTCCTTCAAGGTCTACACCACCTACGACAAGCTAAAGCTCGACGACGGCCAAATGCTTGATGTGCTGCACACCGCCGGTCGCGAAGGCGCGTTGGTGATGGTGCATGCCGAGAACAACGACATCATCAAATGGATCGCCCAGCGCTTGCTCGACAACGGCCATGTGGCGCCCAAATTCCATGCGGTTTCGCACGACCCGCTGGCCGAGAGCGAAGCCACTCACCGGGTGATTGCGCTGTCTCGCCTGCTCGATGTGCCGGTGCTGATCGTGCACGTCTCGGGCATCGAGGCGGTGCGCCACATCCGCTCGGCGCAAACCCTGGGCGCGCGCATCTTTGCCGAAACCTGCCCGCAATACCTGTTTTTGACCGCCCAAGACATCGACCGGCCAGGCTTGGAAGGCGCCATGTTTTGCTGCAGCCCGCCGCCGCGCGATGCCGCCTCCCAAGAAGCGGTGTGGGGCGGCTTGCTCGACGGCACCTTTCAGGTGTTCAGCTCCGACCACGCACCCTACCGCTATGACGAATCGGGCAAATTGCCCAAGGGCGACAAGACCACCTTCAAAGACATGGCCAATGGCGTGCCCGGTATTGAGTTGCGCATGCCGCTGCTGTACTCCGAAGGCGTGCACGCCGGACGCATGAGCCTGGAGCGCTTTGTCGCCCTGACCGCCACCGATCATGCGCAAATGTATGGCCTGTCGCACCGCAAAGGCCGCATCGCTGTGGGCCTGGATGCCGACATCGCCATCTGGGAACCCTTGCGCCAAACCCGGGTGGGCACGCACATGCTGCACGACCGAGTGGGCTACACCCCTTACGAGGGCAAAACCCTCACCGGCTGGCCCACCACGGTGATCAACCGAGGCCGGGTGGTGATTGCTGACAATCAATTGCAAGTGGCCCGTGGCAGCGGTGAATTCATTGCCCGCGGCAAACCCGGCCCCTTGGTCAACGCCCCCGCCAGCTCTGGCTCAGCGGGCTTTCTCAAATCTTTGCTACCCAAACTGCCATGAAACGCCCCTTCCCCCTGGCCGTGGCCCAACTCGGCCCCATCCATTTGCGCGATAGCAAAGCGGTCGTGGTGACGCGCTTGATCGAACTGCTCAAAGAGGCGAATGCCCGCCATGCCCAATTTGTTGTTTTCCCCGAACTGGCCCTGACCACGTTTTTTCCGCGCTATTGGATGACCGACGAGACCGAAATCGACCGCTATTTCGAGTCGTCCATGCCCAATGCCGATGTGCAACCCTTGTTTGACCTGGCGCGTCATTACGGCATTGGCTTTTACCTGGGCTATGCCGAACTCACCCCTGCGCGCGAGCGTTTCAACACCGCCATCATCGTGGACCGCAAAGGCCAGATCGTGGGCCGCTACCGCAAGATCCACCTGCCCGGCCACGACGACCACAAACCGGCCGCGCCGTTCCAGCACCTGGAGAAAAAGTACTTCCAAGTAGGCAACGAGGGCTTCAAGGTATGGGACACCATGGACACCCGCATGGGCATGTGCATTTGCAATGACCGGCGCTGGCCCGAGACCTTCCGCGTGATGGGCTTACAAAGCGCTGAAGTGGTCGTGCTGGGCTACAACACCCCATCGCACAACATCCACTGGAGCGAGCCACCCCACCTGCGCATGTTCCACCACCTGTTGCTGCTGCAAGCGCATGCCCACGAAAACGCCTTGTGGGTGGGCGCCTCGGCCAAATGCGGTGCCGAAGACGGCTTTCACATGATCGCCGGTTCGGCCATCGTCTCGCCCACAGGTGAGGTGGTGGCACAAAGCGCCAGCGAGGAAGACGAACTCATTTTCCACCACTGCGACCTGGCCTTGGGCGACACCTTTCGCCAGCATGTGTTCAACTTTGCCAAGCACCGCCGACCCGAGCACTATCAACTCATCGTCGATCGGGTGGGCGCGGGCAAACCGCTGGGCTGATTGTTTTGATTTTTTAACCACAAAAGGAGTGTCTGCATGAAAACCAAACTCACTGGTCTGGCCCTGGCCTTGTCCACCGTGTTCAGCGGGGCCGTCGTGGCGCAACCCATCCAGACTGCGGTGGATGCCACCTTTGCTCCCCACGCCATGCGCAAACTCGATGGCACCATCGAAGGCTTCAACGTCGACATGGCATTGGAAATTGGCAAGCGCCTCAAGCGCACGGTCAACATCGAGGGCACCCAGTTCTCCGGCCTGATACCCGGCCTGAATGCCAAAAAATACGACTGGATCGCAGCCCCCACCACCGTGACTCCACAGCGTGCCGAACAAATGCTATTTACCGAGGGTTACCTGGACACTGACTTCCAGTTTTTGGTCAAAAAGTCCGATCCTGAAATCACCAGTCTGGACGACCTTAAAGGCAAAACCATTTCGGTCAATAAAGGCTCCGCTTATGAAGCCTGGGCCAAGGACAACATGGCCAAGTACGGCTTCAAGTACGACGTATATGACACCAATGCCGACGCGGTGCAAGCTGTGTTGTCAGGCCGCGCCAATGCCAACTTCGCTGGCAATACCGTGGTGGCCTGGGCGGCCAAACAAAATCCCCTGGTCAAAACCACCTACACCTACAAAACCGGTTTGGTCTGGGCGATTCCTTTGCGCTTGGATGACAAAGCTGGCCGCGCAGTGATCTCCAATGCCGTCAAATGCATGAAGCTCGACGGCACCTTTGCCCGCTTGCACGAGAAGTGGTTTGGTTCCAAGCCCGCCGCTGACTCTTCAGCGGTCAAGGTAACCCCAGGGCATGGCGTGGTCGGCATGCCCGGCTACGACTCCACTCCGGTCACACCGCAGTGCTCTTGATGCGCGAAGCGTTTATGGCACAGGGCTGGGCATGAGGCCCGCCCTGGAATTGCGCGATCTGCGCAAAGCCTATGGCCCGCTGGCCGTGCTGCACGGGGTAAGCCTGAGTGTGCCCTCCAGCCAGCTGGTGTTCATCATCGGACCTTCGGGCTCGGGCAAAAGCACCTTGCTGCGCTGCTGTAACTTGCTGGAAGTGCCGCAGTCGGGCGCAGTGCTGGTGGATGGCAAAGACATCACCCTCGCGGGTGTCAACCTCAACGAGGTGCGCCAACAAGTGGGCATGGTGTTTCAGTCCTTCAACCTGTACCCGCACATGACGGCCCTGGGCAACGTCACCTTGGCTTTGCGCAAAGTGCAGAAAATGGACAAGGCCCAGGCCGACGCCGAAGGCCTGCAGGCCTTGGCGCGGGTGGGCTTGACCGACAAAGCCCAAAACTACCCTGGCCAACTCTCGGGCGGTCAACAACAAAGGGTGGGCATTGCCCGCTCGTTGGCGCTGAAACCCAAAATTTTGCTGTTTGACGAACCCACCAGTGCGCTCGACCCCGAGTTGGTGGGCAGTGTGTTGCAAGTCATGCGCGAATTGCGCGAGTCGGGCATGACCATGTTGGTGGTCAGCCACGAAATGGGTTTTGCCCGTGCAGCGGCCGACCATGTGGTGTTCATGGATCAGGGCCAAATCGTCGAACAAGGCAGCCCACAGGCGGTTTTTGACTCCCCCCAGCACCTGCGCTTGCGAGAATTTTTGGCCTCGCTGGGCCAACGCTAAAGCGCATGAACAACGCCGCCCCCTTGTCTACGCTGGATCGGTTTGTATCGAGCTTTTTCAACACCGAGGTGGCCGCGCGCTACCTGGAACCCATGCTCGATGGCATGCTGCTCACCGTCGGGCTGGGCCTGTGCGTGATCGCCACCGGCTTGGTGATGGGCCTGATGTTGGCGGTGGTGCGCATCCAGCATGTCAAGCTGGTCAACGTGTTCATCGTGGCCTTTGCCGATATCTTTCGCGCCTTGCCACCGCTGGTGGTGATCATCTTGTTGTTTTTCGCCTTCCCGTATATCGAGCTGTCAATGAGCGCTTTCACCGCCACCTGGTTGGCGCTGTCTTTGGTGCTGTCGGCTTTCACCGAAGAAATTTTTTGGGCTGGCATGCTCGCCATTCCCAAAGGCCAATGGGAGGCGGCCCGCTCCACCGGCTTGGGGCGCTGGGCCACCCTGGTCCATGTGATATTGCCACAAGCGGTGCGAATGACCGTGCCACCGCTGACCAACCGCACGATTGCCATCACCAAGGGCACGGCGCTGGGTTCGGTGGTGGCCTTACACGAGGTTCTCAACGTCTCCTCGGCCGCTTCCAGCGAAGCGGGTAATGCCACCCCGCTGGTGATGGGCGCACTGGCTTATTTGATTTTGTTCATTCCTTTTGTAGTGTTGGGTCGCTGGGTGGAAACACGCTTTACCTGGAAACGCTGAGCCATGGACAACCTGATCAACGTTTTTTTCAACCCCGACATCATGGTCAAGGTGTGGCCCTTTTTACTGCAAGGCCTGTGGATGACGGTGTTGCTCTCGTTGACCGTGGTGCCTCTGGGCCTGATCGGTGGCTTGGGTGTGGCTTTGGCGGGTAACCAAGGCCCGCGTTGGCTGCGCTGGACCACCGTGGTGTATGTCGACTTCTTTCGCGCCTTCCCCCCGCTGGTGCTGTTGATATTGATTTACTTTGGCCTGCCGTTTTTGGGCATCGACATGCCCAAATTTGCAGCGGTGGCCATGGGCTTTTTGCTCAACACCTCCAGCTACTACGGTGAGGTGTTTCGCGCTGGCTTGGAGAGCGTGCCACGTGGCCAAATGGAGGCCGCCCGCGCCACTGGTTTGAACCGCGCACAAGCGCTGGGTAATGTGGTGATTCCGCAGGCCACCCGCAATGTGCTGCCCGAGTTGATCAGCAACACCTTGGAGGTGATCAAGCTCACCGCCTTGGCCAGTGTGGTGGCCTTGCCCGAGCTGCTCAACAACGCGCGCCAAGCCCAGGCCCTGACCTATAACCCCACACCTATCGTGCTGGCCGCGCTGATGTACCTGTTGCTGTTGTGGCCAATGGTGCGATTGCTCAGCCGCTTGGAACACCGCAGCACGGCGGTGCGCTGATGCCCAAGACAAGCCAGGCCGCCTGGGCGACTGCTCAGCCAGCCACTTGCTTGGCCAGCACCCTTGCCATGGCCAAGGCCACGCCGGTCTGGGTCGGGTCGATCACCGGCACCTTTAAAACGTCTTCCAGCCGCTGGCGGTAACGCGCCATACCCGCACAACCCATGATAACCACACCCGCGCCGTGATCGTGCACCAGACGTTGACCAACGTCGCGCATGCGGGTGAAGGTGAGCGACTCATCGCCCAGGTTGACCACATTGACCTCGATGGGCAGGTCGCGCGCGAGTTTGTGGTCCAGCCCCAGGTGGCGGATTTGGCGCAGGTGACGTGGCACAGCCCGCGCCAGGATCGAGATCACACCAAACTTGTCGGCCATGGCACTGGCCGCGTGGTAGGAGGCCTCGGCGCAACCAATCACCGGGCACGGCAAGACCTCACGCATGGCGAACAAACCGGGGTCTGAAAAGCAGGCCAGCACCCAGGCATCGACTTCGCGGTAGCGGGGGTTTTCTTCCAACCAGCGCAGCATCTTGTCGCTGATGCTGTCGACATGCGCTTGGCTCTCAATGCCCGGCGGCCCACTGCGCAGCGTTTGGCAATCGAGCTCTGGGCCGCCCGCAAACCGAAACGACTGCAATGCCAAACTGATGTGATCGGTCACCGCTTGGGTGCTGTTGGGGTTGATGACCAAGATGTGCGCCATGCTTTACTCCAGTTTGATGCCGCTGCTGCGAATGGTCTCGCTCCAGCGGCGCGTGTCTTCGCGCACAAAGCGGGCAAATTCTTCGGTGCTGAGGTTGGCGGGTTCTGCGCCTTGGGCCGCGAGTTTTTCGCGCACTTCGCTGGCCGTGAGCGCGCGCGCCACATCTTCGCGCAAGGTTTGGATGAACTCGGCGGGCGTGCCCTTGGGCACGGCAAATCCAAACCAATTGGTGGTGACAAACTCGGGCACCCCCGACTCGCTGGCCGTGGGCACGCCCGACAAAGCCGCTGAGCGTTTGGCCGTGGTCACCGCCAAGGCACGCAACTTACCGCCTTTGACCGGTCCCATGGCGGTGGGGGAGGCCGCAATGACCAGGTCCAAGGAACCCGATTGCAAGGCCAAAGTGGCCTCGCTCATACCCCGAAACGGTATGTGGGCCACGTTGATCTTGGCATCGGCCTTGAAGCGCTCGGTCACAATGTGATTGGTGCTGCCCATGCCCGCTGAGCCGTAATTGAGTTTGCCGGGTTGAGCCCTGGCTTGCCCGATCAAGTCGGACAAGGTGGCGATCTTGGACTCGGCTTGAACCATCACCACAAACGGGGTCTGGGTAATCATGGCCGCAGGCACCAAGTCGGTATTGACATCCCATGGCAGGTTGTTGAACAAGCCGGGCAACATGGCATAGGTGGCATCGATCAGCACCACCACCGAGCCATCAGCAGGGGACTTGGCGGCGTGATCGAATGCAATGCGCCCGCCAGCGCCGGTGCGGTTTTCAACAATGATGTTTTTGCCCGTTTGCTCGGTGATTTTTTGCGCCACCAAGCGGGTATAGGTATCGCTCGCACCGCCAACGGCAAACGGCACGATGATGCGCATGGGTTTGGTTTGGGCTTGCGCCCCAGCGGGCATGAAAGCCAAACACCAGGCCAACAAAGGGGCGAACATGGTCTTCATCGGTATCGTCTACACTACAGTTTATCGGGCCATCAAAGGCCAATCAGTGACTTGAAAATGATCGGGCATCACCACGTGGAAAAAGCCGCGCACATCGCGCAGTGAGCGGGTGATGTGGCCATGCCCTTGGAAGTCTTCGGTGAACAAAATATCACCCGGTCGGCACACCCAGCGCTCACCGGTGCTGGTCTCCAACTCCAGCAGGCCCGAGGTGATGAAGATCAGCTGCCGACGCGGTGCATTGTGAAAATCTTGCACATGACCGGCGGGAGTTTCGCGAAAAAAAATCTGCTCGGCTGCGTAGGTGGGCGACGTGGGTCGGGCATCAGCCGACAGCGGCACCTCGCGCAGCTCAATCGCCGAATCGCCCGAAGGCAGGGTAAATATGCGGTGTATGCGCATGGTGTGGACCTGTCAAATCACGGGGGTCAAAGCACCGTCCATGGAGATTATGGAGCCGGTCACATAGGTGGATTGGGCCGCGCACAAAAAAACCACCATGTGGGCGATCTCGTGCGGCTCGGAAAACCGGCCCATGGGCAACTCGGCACTGGAGCGCGCCCGGGCCTGTTCTGGGGTGATGTTTTCTTGCTGGGCCATGGCTTGCATGCGGCCTTGCAAGCGACCGGTCAGGGTTTGGCCGGGATTGATGCCGTTGACCCGCACACCCCTGCGGGCATAGGCATTGGCCCAGCCCGTGGTTGCCAGCATCAAGGCGGCATTGGCCGCGCCGCCGGCCAAGTGGATCGGGCTGGCCACCTTGCCGCCGTTGCCGATGATGTTGACCACGCAGCCCTTGCCGCGCTGGCCCATGCGCTTGATACAGGGGTCAGTCATGTGCACATAGGTGAAAAACTTGGCCTGCATCGCATCGTGCCAGGCCTGCGGCGTGAGCTCATCGACCGGCACCCGCTGGGCCGCGCCGGCGCTGTTGACCAACACCTGCACCGGCCCGAACTGGGCCTCGGCTTGGTCAAGCGCATGCAAGGCGGCGCTGGCATCGCGCAAGTCGGCAGACAAGGCCTGCACTTGATCGGCGCTGGCACCTTCACGGATGAGTTGCTGGCGGGCCTGGTCCAGCGTCTGGCCATTGCGTGCCAACAAACTGACCCGCGCGCCTTGCGCCAAAAATGCCTTCGCGCAGGCCAAACCAATGCCTTGGCTGCCACCGGTGATGAGCACATGCTCGCCCTTGAGTCCTAAATCCATGCGGTATTCCCCAGGTTGATTGGCGCGCATTGTCGCTTGTCATGGGGTCTGCTTGGACACCCCCTCGGAAACCCCTTAACTTGCTTTTTCCGGGCTTTGCTGGCTGCGTTTTGTGCAGGTGAATTGAACTCCCCCTGAAAAACCGCCATCTCGGGGTATGCAGGCTTCCTTCAGTCGCTGCGAGGGGAGGAGGGCGGCGTACCCACCAGCGGGGCGGGCTCAGGCAAAATAAATCGATCCCTTCCACTGGAGCCCACATGATTCCTGACCTGAAGTTGCGCCACATGGGCATGTTTGTGCGCGACATCGAAACCATGGCCGCGTTCTACACCGAGGTGCTGGGGTTTTTCATCACCGACCGTGGCGATGTGCGCGGGCAAAAAGTGGTGTTCTTGAGCCGCGACGCGCAGTCGCACCACCAGTTGGTCATGGAAAGCGGTCGCCAACCCGGCGATGGGCCGGGCTATGGTTTGCAGCAAATCTCGTTTTGGGTGCCCGCACTCGATGGCCTTCGGGTGATGCACGACAGGGTTCGTGCGCGCAGTGATACCGGCTTGATCCAATGCGTGAACCATGGCAACTCATGGTCGCTGTATTTCCGCGACCCAGAGGCCAACCGCATCGAGGTCTATACCGACACGCCTTGGCACATTGCCCAGCCATATTTAGAGCCGCTGGATTTGTCTCTGAGCGATGCAGAGATCACCCGCCGCACCGAGCAGCACATGGCGGGCAACCCCACCCAGCAAAAGCGCGCCGATTGGGTGGCGGCTTTTGCCGAACAAATCCGCCTCAGTCAGCGCTGACGTTGTATTTTTGAACCAAGCCCACCCAGCGCTCGATTTCTTCTTGCAGAAACGCCTGTTGCTGGGCCGGTGCGATGTTGAGCAAGCGGCCACCATCGCGTTCTATCCGGGCAACGAATTCAGGTTCACGGTTGATCTGGGCCAGGGCTTCGCGCAGTTTGGCCACCACCGCAGGGGGTGTACCCATGGGGGCAAAAATGCCAAACCAGCTCTCACCCTCAAAGCGGGTCAATCCGGTTTCGTTGACGGTAGGCACTTGGGCCAAGTGCGGGCTGCGGGCTGCCGATGAAACCACCAAACCCTTTAGCTTGCCCGACTGCACATATTGTTTGGAGGCCGACATGTTGTCAAACATCACGTCCAATCGGCCACCCATCATTTCTTGGTGCGCGGGTGCAGCGCCTTTGAAAGGCACATGCAAAGCCTCGATGCCCAAACTATTGAGCAAGACAGCGCCCCACACATGCTGCAAGGTGCCCACGCCGCCCGAGCCGTAGCTGAGCCGGCCGGGTCGCTCTTTGCCATACCTGACCAAATCGGCCAGGTTGTTGACCGGCAAGTCATTGCGCGCGAGCATGACAAACGGATAGGCCGAGATGTAGCCCAAGGGGATGAAGTCGCGCGCGGGCTCATACGACAGGTTTTTGATCAAGGCTTTGTTCATCACCATGTTGAAAATGCCGCCCATCAACAAGGTGTGACCATCGGCCGGGGCTTTGGCCACAAATTCGGTACCCACCAAGGAGCCCGCGCCGGTGCGGTTTTCCACCACCGTGGGTTGGCGCAAGACCTCGGTGAGTTTTTGCGCCATGTTGCGCGCCAAGATGTCGGTGCCGCCACCTGGCGCTTGGGGCACGACCAATCGGATCGGTCGGCTGGAATAGTCTTGTGCGCCAGCGCTGGTGACCCCCAGCAAGGCAGCGGCCAATGCGCCCAATGCACTGCGTCGCCACAGCAAAAATTTATCAGCGCCCATGGTTGAACTCCTTCATCGGCATAAAGGGGATGGATCGCGGCATTAAACCGGCAAAAAGCCCAGTTCGGCCCGCAACGCGGCCAAGGCAGGGCTGGCCAGGTGGGTGATCAGGGCTTGGGCCTGCTCGGTGTGGCGCGCGCGCTTGGCCAGCACGGCGGTGTACACCGTGGCCAGTTCATGGGCTTTGGGCAAATCGCCCACCAACTGCACCCCGGAGGTGGACAAAATTTCCGTCACCTGGGTGCAGCCAATGGCTTGGCTGTCTTTGCCCAAAGCCATCGCCTTCATGGCCGTCGCCCCATTGGGGTGGGGCCGCAGTCGGCTGGCCAACTCGTCAGCCACCCCGAGTTTTTGCAACACCTTCATGAAGTGAATGCCGGCCGTGGCCAATTGGGGGTCGGGGAAATAAATGGCACTGGCATGGCGCAAGGTTTGGCGCAAGGCTTCGGGCGTGGCCACCGCCACTGGCGCTTGTCCGGCCAACACCGCCACGCCGGTTTTGACCACGCCCAAATCAATTGCCGTTCCCTCGCTGGCGTGACCTTGTTGGATCAGCTGTTGCACCATGGGGTGGGTCAAGATCAGCACATCGCAAGGCGCGCCCTCGGTGAGTTTTTGTTTCATCGCGCCCACAGCCCCAAAGGTGCCACTCAGGTGCAAGCTGTGCAGCGACTCAAAGTCGTCGGCCACGGCGCGCACCAAACCTTGTGCCGCACCCCCACTCAAGATGCTCAATGTGACCATGGTGCTCAATCCATTTTGATGTGGGCGGTGCGGATGACTTGGGCCCATTTGGCCACATCGTCTTGGATGTATTTGTCAAACACAATGGGGCTCATCACCATGGGCACCGCTCCTTGCTTGCCCCACTGCTGCCGCACATCGGCTTGCGAAGCGATTTTCGACACCGCTTGATTGAGCCGATCAATCACCTCTTTGGGGGTGCCTTTGGGGGCCATCAAGCCCACCCAAATGGTGGCCTCGTAGCCCGGCACACCGGCCTCGGACAAGGTGGGCACATCGGGCAAGACCTCTGAGCGCTGGCGACCGGTGGTGGCAATGGCGCGCACTTTGCCGGCCTTGACCTGCTCGGTCATGGTGGTCACGGCATCAAACATCAGGTCGACCTGGCCACCGAGCACATCGGTGCGCGCCCCCGAACTGCCTTTGTAGGGGATGTGCACCAGATCAATCTTGGCCATGCTTTTGAACAACTCACCAGCCATGTGATAGGGCGTGCCCGGGCCCGAAGATGCGTAATTGAGCTTGCCCGGTTGGGCCTGCGCGCGCTTGATCAAATCAGCCGCGGTTTGAAAGCCCGTGCCGGGATAGGCCACCAACACCAGGTCGGAGTAGTTGATCGGTGCCACGCCCACAAAGTCGCGCAGCAAGCTGTAGGGCTTGTTGGGAATCAGGGTTTCATTGACGGTGGAGGCATTGGACATCAGCAACAAGGTGTAGCCGTCGGCCGGTGCTTTGGCCGCCACCTCGGTGCCAATGACCGAGCCTGCACCCGGCTTGTTGTCCACCACAAAGGATTGGCCCAAAGCATCTTGCAAACGCTGGGCAATGAAGCGCGCATAGTTGTCTGCGGGGCCTCCTGTGGCAAACGGCACGACGATCTTGACCGGTCGTTGCGGATAGGTTTGCGCCCCCGCGCCGGGGCAGGCGGCCAGCGCCAGCACACAGGTCAACAGTTGGCGGCGGTGTGCAGAAACAAAGTCCATGGTCGGTGTGCTCACTCTAATTTGCCCATGCGCCGAACCACCTCGCTCATGCGCTTGATGTCGGCTTGGACGTACTTTTCAAAATCGGGGCTGTCCAAAAACTGAATGGGGCTGCCCGCATTTTGAATGACCTCACGCGCCTTGGCATCTTGCGCGGCCATGCGGGCGGCCGCACGCAGGCGCTGCACCATCGACTCGGGCGTGCCACTGGGCACGAACAAACCTGACCACTGGGCGTATTCGGCGGGAAAGCCCTGCTCTTTCAAGCTGGGCACATCGGGCATGGATTCGAGCTTGCCCACACCCCAGTGGCCCAACACCCGGATCTTGCCCGCCTTGACATGCTGCAACACCGTGGCCGGTCCGGTGGACACCGCCTCGATTTGGCCGCCCAGCAAGGCCAATACCGCTGGGCCTGCACCGGTGAAAGGCACATGGGTCAGGCTGATGCCACTGGTTTGGGCCAAGATTTCCATCGGCACATGCATGGTGCCATAGTTGCCCGATGAGCCGTAGTTGATGGCCTTGGGGCGGCGGCGGGCATCGTCGACAAAATCTTTGGCGGTTTTCCAGGGCGCATCGGCGCGCACGGCCAACACCGTGGGGTCGGCGGTGTAGCGGGCAATGGGGCGCAAATCGGTGTGGGCATACATGGCGGGGCGGCCCACCAAGGCATCGGCCTCGGGTATCACGCTCAAGGATGACAAGGCCATCAACACCGTGTATCCATCGGGTTTGGCCTTGGCCACCACACCCATGCCAATGCCGCCGCCCGCGCCGGGCTTGTTCTCGATCACCACGGGCTGGCCCAGTTCGCGCGCCATGGCCTCGGCCACAGGACGGGCCACGATGTCGGCCACGCCGCCAGGCGGAAAGGGCACCACCATGGTGATGGCCTTGGCGGGAAATGCGGCTTGGGTTTGCCCCCACAAAGGACTGAACGCGAGCAGGCCAGCGCTGCAAAGCGCGGCAAAAAACAATCGATGTGTGTGCCAGTTCCGTTTCATTGGGTCTCCAGAGGGTCGATGCCACCGGGCATTGCCATTGGCAGCTCACTCTATCACCCTTGTGTATCAACTGCCGACCCTGGGGTCATGGCGCTGGGCCTCGAATTGGCCAGTCTGCCCATTTGCTAGACCGTCAAGGGGAGTTCTTGCATGGCCTCGATTTGCTCATGCAACATGTGGATTTGGCCGCGCCAATAGTCGGGGCCATCGAACCAGGGAAAGTGCTGGGCAAACGATGGATCGTCGCGGCGGTGCGCCAGCCATGCGCTGTAATGAATCAAGCGCAAGGTGCGCAAGGGTTCGATCAGGGCCAACTCGCGCCGGTCAAATTCGCGCAGGCTTTCGTAGCCATCCATCAGTGGGCCCAATTGCCGGGTGCGCTCCTCGCGCTCGCCGCTTTGCAGCATCCACAGGTCTTGCACCGCGGGGCCTTGACGGGCATCGTCGAGGTCGACAAAGTGCGGCCCGCCTTGTGGCAGCTCAGTCGGTGTCCACAAAATATTGCCGGGGTGGCAGTCGCCATGCAAGCGGATGGTTTGCACGCCACCAGGCTGACCAACGGCGGCCGCATCCCAGGCTTGGCGCACCAAAGCCAGGGCTTGCTCACTGATTTGGGCCCACTGCGTCTCGACCTCAGCGGCCACCGCTGCATGATCCAATAGCCATTGGCGCGGTACTTGGCCAAAGCTGTGCAGATCCAGCGCTGGCCGGTGCACAAAGGCGCTGCGCGCGCCCACCAAATGGATGCGGGCCAAAAACCGGCCAATCCATTCCAACACCTCGGGGTCATCCAACTCGGGTTGGCGGCCCCCTCGGCGCGGGCTGACACTGAACCAAAAGCCTGGGTGATCGGTCTGTGAAACCGTCAAGTGGTGCAAACTTTGGCCATGCAACACCACAGGGGCCACCACCGGGATGTCTTGGCTGGCCAGTTCCAGCGCAAAGGCCTGTTCTTCGGCAATCAGCGCCTGGGGCCAACGCTGGGGCCGGTAAAACTTGGCCACCACCGCGTTGTTGTCTTCGAGCATGGCCAGGTAAACGCGGTTTTCATAGGAGCTCAAAGCACTCAAACGACCGTCCACGGCCAAGCCCAAGTCCGACAATGCGTCGAGCACGCGCAGGGGCGATAAAGCCTGAAAAAACGGGACCAAGGGCTCACCCCCCCCAGACAATGGCCTGCCGGGCGCGCTGGCAGCGCTCCAGCATCGCCATGAACGGATGAAACCGCTGACGCAGACCTACCGCGGGCGCCGGCAAGGGCTTTTCGCCCCTGGCGCGAGCCTCCTCGGCCGCCTGGGCCTGGGCCTGCTCGGCCTGGGCGATGGCCGTTTGCAGGGCCTGCAACGCAGCGGGCATGTCCGCCGGTTCGATGATGCCTTGGGCCGCATCGGCTTTGCCCAAAATGGCCAGCAATTGGCGGCCGTTTTCGGGCAAAAAAATCATGTCGGCCGCCGCCTTGGATTTGAATTTATAGATCATGGCGCGATTGTGCGCCGACCTGCGGCTTGGCGGCAGACCGCGCAGGCCCGAAATGGCCCAGATCAAACCGTTCAAGCCAGGTCTTGACAACAATTGCTTTAAGCCTCAACAATTCGAACATGAATATCTTATGTATCGGTGGTGGGCCAGCGGGTTTGTACTTCGCTTTGCTCATGAAAAACCAAAACCCCAGTCACCGCATCACCGTGGTGGAACGCAACCGCCCATATGACACCTTTGGCTGGGGCGTGGTCTTCAGCGACAAAACACTGGACAACCTGCGGCAAGCCGATGCACCCACGGGCCAATTGATTGCCGATGCCTTCAACCATTGGGACGACATTGAGGTGTTTTTCAAAGACCGCAGCGTGCGCTCCACGGGCCACGGCTTTTGTGGCATTGGGCGCAAGCGATTGCTCAACATCTTGCAAGCGCGCTGCGAAGAGCTGGACGTGAAATTGCTGTTTGAGCAAGACGTGAGCGACGACCAAGCACTGGCGCTGCAATACCAGGCCGACCTGGTGATTGCCTGCGACGGCCTTAACAGCCGGGTGCGCACCCGCTACGCCCACACCTATCAGCCCGATATCGACAACCGCTTGTGCCGCTTTGTGTGGCTGGGCACGCACAAAACTTTTAATGCGTTCACCTTCGCTTTTGAGCAAACCGAGCACGGTTGGTTTCAAGCCCATGCCTACAAGTACGACGGCGAGACCTCGACCTTCATTGTGGAAACACCCGAAGCGGTATGGCGCGCCCACGGTTTGGACCTAATGGCGCAAGCCGAGGGCATCGCCTTTTGTGAAAAGTTGTTTGCCAAGTACCTGGATGGCCACCCATTGATGAGCAATGCCTCGCACCTGCGCGGCTCGGCCATTTGGATTCAATTCCCGCGTGTGATTTGCAACACCTGGGTGCATTGGGAATCCATTGGTGGTCGCCAAACCCCCATCGTGTTGATGGGCGATGCGGCACACACCGCGCACTTCTCAATTGGCAGCGGTACCAAGCTGGCCTTGGAGGACGCGATTGATTTGGCGCAAACCTTTGCCCAACACCCCCACGATGACATGGCCACGGTGCTGCACGCTTACCAAGCGCGGCGCAGCGTCGAGGTGCTGAAAATTCAAAACGCAGCGCGCAACTCCACCGAATGGTTTGAGCATGTGGACCGCTACACCCACATGGAGATCGAGCAGTTCACTTACTCGCTGCTGACCCGCTCTCAGCGCATCAGCCATGAAAATCTGCGCCTGCGCGATCCGGTCTGGCTGGAAGGCTACGAGGCCTGGTTATCAGGGCGCAAACCAGTGGCCCCCATGTTGTTGCCGCTCAAGGTGCGCGATGTCACCTTGAAAAATCGCATCGTGGTCTCGCCCATGGCCACCTACCATGCCATCGAAGGGTTGGTGGGCGACTTTCATTTGGTTCACCTGGGCGCGCGCGCCATGGGTGGCGCGGGTTTGGTCATGGTGGAGATGACCAGCCCCACCCCCGAAGGGCGCATCACCCCAGGCTGCCCTGGTTTGTGGAATGAAACGCAACAGGCCGCATTCGCCAAAGTGGTGAATTTTGCGCACCAACAAAATGCCCACATCGGCTTGCAACTGGGCCACAGCGGCGCCAAGGGCTCGACCCAGGTTGGCTGGGAGGCCATGGATGAGCCCCTGCCACAAGGCAATTGGCCCTTGCTGGCCGCCAGTGCCCTCGCCTATGGCCCCAACAATGCAACCCCGCGCGCCATGACCCGTGCCGACATGGATGCGGTGACCGCCGCATTTGTGGCCGCCACCGAGCGGGCTGACGCAGCCGGCTTTGACTGGCTGGAGTTGCATGCCGCCCACGGCTATTTGCTGTCGGGCTTTTTGTGCCCCCTGACCAATTTGCGCACCGACGAATACGGCGGCGGCACCGAACAGCGCTGCCGCTACCCGTTGGAGGTGTTTGCCGCCATGCGCGCAGTTTGGCCTGCCCACAAACCCATGGCGGTGCGCATTTCAGCCCACGACTGGGCCGAGGGCGGCAACACCGACGACGATGCAGTGGTAATGGCCCGCCTGTTCAAGCAAGCCGGTTGCGATGTGATTGATGTGTCTTCAGGCCAAACCACTCGCCAAGCCAAGCCGATTTACGGGCGCATGTACCAAACCCCGTTTGCCGATCGCATTCGCAATGAAGTGGGCATCATGACCATGGCAGTGGGCGCGATCAGCGAAGCCGACCATGCCAACAGCATCATTGCCGCCGGGCGGGCCGATTTGTGTGCCGTGGCCCGGCCTCACCTGGCCAATCCGGCTTGGACTTTGCACGAGGCCGCCAAATTGGGCAGTCGCGATGTGCTGTGGCCACGCGCCTATGAAAGCGGGCGCGATCAGCTCTATCGCAATTTGCATTCGACTCGCTGACCATTGCCATGGATTTAGAGGCCCGCGCGCACAACGAGCATCCCGATTCCCTGCGTCTATGGCTGCGCTTGCTCACCTGCACCCAGCTGATTGAAAAGCAGGTTCGGGGACAGTTGCGCGATCAGTTTGACACCACCTTGCCACGCTTTGACCTGATGGCGCAACTCGAGCGCGCGCCCAATGGCATGAAGATGAACGAGTTGTCGCGCCGCATGATGGTCACGGGCGGCAATGTCACCGCCATCACCGATCAACTCACCCGCGAGGGCCTGGTCGAACGGCTCGATGTGGCCGAGGACCGCCGCGCTTGGCGCATCCGGCTCACCTTCAAGGGCAGAACCACGTTCAAAGAGATGGCCCAGCAGCATGAGCAATGGATCATGGCAGCCTTCGAATGCTTGAACGAACGAGAAATTAAATCCCTTTACCAACTGCTTGGGCGGGTCAAACAGCAAGTTCACCCAAGCCCCGAACCGGAGACACCATGAACCATTACATGACCGCCCCCAACCCCATGCACGCGCAGTACAGCGCTCAGGGCGGGCTTTCGGCCACCCATTTCGATTGGGCCTTTCAAGAGGGTGTGGCCACGGTGACTTTGAACCGGCCTGAGCGTAAAAACCCGCTCACCTTTGACTCCTATGCAGAACTGCGCGATCGATTCAACGCCTTGCGTTTCGCCACCGATGTGCGCGCCGTGGTGGTGCAAGGCGCGGGGGGCAACTTTTGCTCGGGCGGCGATGTGCATGAAATCATTGGCCCCTTGACCCAGATGAGCATGCCCGAGTTGATGAACTTCACCCGCATGACGGGCGACTTGGTCAAGGCCATGCGGGCCTGCCCACAGCCCATCGTGGCTGCCATTGATGGCGTTTGCGCCGGTGCCGGGGCCATGATTGCATTGGCCAGTGACCTGCGCTTGGGCACCGATGCCGCCCGGGTGGCCTATTTGTTCACCCGGGTGGGCTTGGCGGGTGCCGACATGGGGGCATGTGCTTTGTTGCCGCGCGTGATTGGCCAAGGCCGCGCCAGCGAGTTGCTCTACACTGGTCGCGCCATGACCGGCCAGGAAGGATTGGACTGGGGGTTTTTCAACAGCCTGCATGCATCCAAGGAGGTGGGCGCGGCGGCGCAAAAAATGGCGGCACAAATTGCCCAAGGCCCCAGTTTTGCACATGGCATGACCAAAACCATGCTGCACCAGGAGTGGGCCATGACCCTGGAGCAAGCCATCGAGGCAGAAGCCCAAGCCCAAGCCATTTGCATGCAAACCCAAGACTTCACCCGTGCGTACGAGGCCTTCGCCGCAAAACAAAAGCCGATTTTCAAAGGGGACTGATATGCGCTCACCCCAGTGGCAGTTGCCGTTTTTTGAACCCGTTCACCAGACTTTGGCGCAAGGCCTGATCGACTGGTGCCCCCAGCAAACCATTGACGAGCTCGACGACCGGCAGGCCTGTCGGGACTGGGTCCAGCGCTTGGCCCAGGGCGGTTGGTTGCGCTACTGTGTGCCCGCCGCCCATGGGGGCGCTTTGCCGGAATTGGATTCCAGGGCCCTGGTGATTTTGCGCGAGACGCTGGCCTGGCACTCACCCTTGGCCGACTTCGCTTTTGCCATGCAGGGCCTGGGCAGTGGGGCGATCACCTTGGCGGGCACGCCCAGCCAGCAGGCCCAGTACCTGCCTGCGGTGGCCCAGGGAAAAAAAATTGCGGCTTTTGCCTTGAGCGAGCCCGATGCGGGCTCGGACGTGGCGGGCATGCTCACCCGCGCCGAATCGGACGGCCAGGGCCATGTGCTCCATGGCCAAAAAACCTGGATCAGCAATGGCGGCATTGCCGATTTTTATGTGGTGTTTGCCAAGACCGATCCACCAGCCGGTGCGCGTGGCATCACCGCCTTCATCGTGGACGCCGACGTGCCTGGCTTGGACACCAAGGCCCACTTGCACGTGATCTCCCCACACCCCTTGGCCACCCTGCGCTTTGACCATTGCCGTTTGCCCGCGCAAGCCCAATTGGGTGACACCCATGGTGGCTTTAAGTTGGCCATGCGCACCTTGGATATTTTTCGCGCATCGGTGGCCGCAGCGGCATTGGGCATGGCCCGGCGTGCCTTGCACGAAGCCACACAACATGCCCAAAACCGGCGCATGTTTGGCCAAACCCTGGCCGACTTTCAATTGACCCAGGCCCGTTTGGGCGAAATGGCCGCCTTGGTCGACGCAGCCGCCTTGCTGACCTACCGCGCCGCTTGGATGCGCGACACCCAATCCGGCATGGACAACGGGGCATACACACAAGCGGCTGCGATGGCCAAATTCACCGCCACCGAAAACGCCCAAAAAGTCATCGACATGGCGGTCCAAATGCATGGCGGTCGTGGTGTGCAAGTGGGCACCAAGGTGGAAGCCTTGTACAGAGACATCCGTGCGCTGCGCATTTACGAAGGGGCCAGCGAAGTGCAACTGCTCATCATGGGCAAGTCCGTGCTCAAAGGAGTGGCCACATGACGGCGCACGTTGATCACTTTGTGCGGGATCGTTTGCCACCCCCGCCACTGCAACCCCTGATGCTGCGTGATCGGCCCGAGCTGGCTTTTCCCGACCAAGTGAATTTGATACACCACTTGTTCGAAGCGGCGACGGCCAAGGGTTGGGCCGATCGCCCTTTTTTGCGCTCACCGCGCATCACCTTGAGCTTCAGCGATGCGCTGGAACGGGTGGACCGCATCGCTCAAGTGTTGGTCCACGACCTGGGGCTGGTGCCAGGCAACCGGGTGTTGTTGCGCGGCGGCAATTCGATCGGTTTGGCCCTGGCCTGGATGGGTGTGGTCAAGGCTGGCATGGTGGCCGTGGCCACCATGCCACTGTTGCGTGCCAAAGAGTTGAGAGAAATCATCGCCAAAGCCCAGCCCAGTGTGGCCTTGTGCGATGCAGCTTTGCTCGACGAGTTGACCTTGGCCCAACAACCGCAAAACGTGTTGCGCACCATCGTGCCCTTCAATTTGATGGATGCCCCGGGCTGTTTGGCCGTGCGTGCCGCCGCACAGCCGGGCCACTTCCATGCTTGCCCCACCCTGGCCGATGACATCGCCATGTTGGCCTTCACCTCGGGCACCACCGGCATACCCAAAGCGACAGCCCACAGCCACCGCGACATTTTGAGCGCCTGTGAAGCCTGGCCACGCCATGTGCTGCGGGCCAGGCCCGAGGACATCGTGATGGGCTCACCCCCTCTGGCCTTTACCTTTGGTTTGGGTGGCTTGTTGGTGTTTCCGATGTGGGCCGGTTGTTCGGTGTATTTTCACGACAAGCCCTACACACCGGCCACCATGGTCGAAGTGATGGCCCAAGTGGGTTGCAGCATTTGCTACACCGCGCCCACGTTTTACCGCCAGATGGCGGCCCACATTCAACCTGGCTCAGTACCCAGTTTGCGCATCAGTGTCAGTGCGGGAGAGGGTTTGCCTGATGCCACGCGCCAATTGTGGAAACAGGCCAGTGGCTTGGAAATGCTCGATGGCATTGGTGCCACCGAAATGTTCCATATTTTCATTTCCTCCGCCGGTGATGAAGTGCGCCGTGGTGCCATTGGCAAAGTGGTACCGGGTTACCAGGCCAAGGTGGTGGATGAGCAGGGGCAGGAGTTGCCGCGCGGGCAAGTGGGTCGCTTGGCCGTGATTGGCCCCACGGGTTGCCGTTACCTGGAAGATGAGCGCCAGCAGCGCTATGTGCAAGCGGGCTGGAATTTTCCAGGCGACGCGTTCATCCAGGACGAAGACGGCTACTTCCTTTACCAAGCGCGTGACGATGACATGATCATCACCGCAGGCTACAACGTCGGCGGGCCAGAGGTTGAAGATGCTTTGCTCAAACACCCTGCTGTGGCCGAATGCGGCGTGGTGGGCAAAGCCGATGTGGAGCGCGGCATGATCATCAAGGCCTACTGTGTGTTGCGCCCCCCGCACGAAGGAAATGCCGAGCTGGTCAAGGAACTGCAAGACCATGTCAAAGCCAGTTTGGCGCCCTACAAATACCCGCGTGAAATCACTTTTATGACCCAACTGCCCCGCACCGAAACGGGCAAATTGCAACGATTTAAATTGCGCCAAATGGCCAACTCTTGAAAGGCAGCGATGCACCAACACATTCAACCCGAAGGCTGGGAGCGACCCAAGGGTTATGCCAACGGCATTGCCGCGCGGGGCACCCACATTTACGTCGGTGGAATGGTGGGATGGAACGCCCAGCAACAATTTGAAAGCGATGATTTTTTGCAGCAAACCGACCAAGCCTTGCGCAATGTGTTGGCGGTGTTGCAAGCTGCTGGCGCAGGCCCCGAACACATGGTGCGCATGACTTGGTATGTCACCAACCGCGACTTGTATGTGGCATCTCTCAAGGGTTTGGGGCCGGTCTATCGGGAGGTGATGGGCCGAAATTTTCCCGCCATGACCTGTGTGGCCGTGACCGCCTTGGTGGAATCGCGTGCTTTGGTGGAAATCGAGGTCACCGCTGTCATGCCCGATCCTGTGGCTTGAGGCTTTACAGCGGCGAAGCCAATTGTTTCAAAGCCCAGGCATTGAAGGCGCGATCGTTTTCATAGTTGGCCCAATGGCCGGTGTCGGCCAACAGGGTGAGGTCTCGCAAATCGCAATCCATCAGCCGTTGCTCTGCCGTGTCCAAATGGGCTTCATACAAGGCATCTTTGGCACCCCACAACACATGCACCGGGCAACGCCATTGTTTTTGCAACTCCAGCATGATGGTGCTGCGCGCGATGCGCCGCTTGCGCAAGCGATCCCGCACCACGTTGGCCTCTTGGATTTCCAGGGTTTGCGCCGTTAATGACGCTTCATGGGCCAACATGATGGCCATCAAGTTATGCCGGTTCACGGCTTCGCGAAGTTCCGCTGTCATGTTGGCCTGAAAACCACGCAAGGGCAAGGGGTCGACAAACAGTCCCAAGCCGGGCACACCGACCAACAGCAGCCGTGACACGATTTCGGGGTGCTGCGCGGCCACAAAACCCGCTGTCAGTCCACCAAACGAAAAGCCCATCAGTGCACAGGCTTGGTCATTGAGCCAATGCGCCATGCCCTTGGCCACCCACGGTGCGATGTCATCGGCATCTTTGGCTTGGGGCGGTAAATCTGAATCACCCATGCCTGGCAGGTCCATGGCCCAGACCGCATGGTTTTGTGCCAAGGCAGGGATGTTGCGCACCCAGTGGGTCCAACTGCCACTGCCCCCATGCAGCAGCACCACGGGATGGGCATGTTCACGTCCCCACACATGCCACACCTGTTTCACACCTTCGGTGGTGTAGACCATGCGCTCGGCGCGCGCCTGCACTGCTTGCAAAAAGGGATCCTTCACGCTTTGGCTCTCACCAACAAAAACGCCCACAAAAGTGCGGGCGTTTGGGTTTCAGCAAATGCTTCACTGAAAATTTGGTTGCGCGAGCAAGATTTGAACTTGCGACCTTTGGGTTATGAGCCCAACGAGCTACCAGGCTGCTCCATCGCGCGGTAAGTCAATGATTCTAGCTTACTCAGCGCTGTTTGGTTCACTGCCGACGGTAATCTCGGGGCGATCGACCAACTCCACCAATGCCATAGGTGCGTTGTCACCCACGCGGAAACCCATTTTCAAAATGCGGGTGTAGCCGCCTGGGCGCGCTTTGTAACGCGGACCCAAATCTGCGAACAACTTGACCACGCTATCTCGGTCACGCAGGCGGTTAAAGGCCAGGCGTTTATTGGCCAAAGTGGGTTCTTTGGCCAAAGTGATCATGGGTTCCACCACGCGCCTGAGCTCTTTGGCTTTGGGCACCGTGGTTTTGATGATTTCGTGGGCAATCAACGAATTCATCATATTGCGCAACATGGCGAGGCGGTGCTCGCTGGTGCGATTTAGTTTGCGAAGTCCGTGTCCGTGACGCATGTCAATTCCTTTCTAGCTTGTTTTGCCGGCCGCCGTATCAGGTACGGCCAGGGGACGGATGCCTTGTTTTATCTGATGACTGGTTTCAGCGCTTGCTGTCCAAGCCCGCCGGTGGCCAGCTTTCGAGCCGCATGCCCAAAGTCAGGCCTCGAGAGGCGAGCACTTCTTTGATTTCGTTGAGCGACTTGCGGCCCAGGTTCGGCGTTTTAAGCAACTCGTTTTCGGTGCGCTGGATCAAGTCGCCAATATAGAAAATATTTTCGGCCTTGAGGCAGTTGGCAGAACGCACGGTGAGTTCCAACTCATCGACGGGGCGCAACAAAATCGGATCGAACTGTTGGGCGCCACGCGGCGCAGGCGAGTCAAAGGCGGCCAACTCATTGCCCTCGAGCTGGGCAAACACAGCCAGTTGCTCGACCAATATTTTGGCCGAGGCGCGCACAGCGTCTTCAGCGGTGATGGCACCATTGGTTTCAATGTCCACCACCAAGCGGTCCAGGTCGGTGCGCTGCTCCACACGGGCGTTTTCCACGCTGTAGCTCACGCGCTTGATGGGTGCAAACGAGGCATCCAACACAATGCGGCCAATCGATTTGGAGGGCTCTTCGCCATAACGGCGCACAGTGCCAGGCACATAGCCGCGGCCTTTTTCAACCTTGAGCTGAATGTCAATCTTGCCGCCTTGCGACAGGTTGGCGATCAGGTGCGCTGGGTTGATGATTTCCACATCATGTGGGGTTTGGATGTCCGCCGCTGTGACTTGGCCCTCGCCATCTTTGCGCAGGCTCAAGGTGACCTCATCGCGGTTGTGCAGTTTGAACACCACGCCTTTGAGGTTCAACAAGATGTTGACCACATCTTCTTGCACGCCGTCAATGGTGGAATACTCGTGCACCACACCCGCAATGGTGACTTCGGTCACCGCATAGCCCACCATGGAGGACAACAACACGCGGCGCAAGGCATTGCCCAGTGTGTGCCCGTAACCACGCTCAAAAGGCTCGAGCACCACCTTGGCCCGGTTGGGGCCCATGGGTTCGACATGGATGGCTTTGGGTTTCAACAAATTCGTTTGCATTCGGACTTCCTCTCAATACCCCCGGTTCGTTACACCGGTAAGGCTGAATTTCTCACCCAGGCAGGCTGCGCAGTCGGCCTGGGAACGATAAGTTTGATCGACGACAGCGATCAGCGTGAATACAACTCGACGATGAGTGATTCGTTGATGTCAGCAGCGAATTCGTCACGGTCGGGCACCTTTTTGAACACGCCCTCGGCCTTTTCAGCATTGACTTCAACCCAAGCAGGCAAACCGACTTGCTGAGCCAATTGCAGTGCTTCGCCCACGCGGTTTTGCTTTTTGGATTTTTCACGCACCGCAATCACATCACCGGTCTTGACCATGCAAGAGGGAATATTGACCGACTTGCCGTTGATGGTGATGGCTTTGTGCGAAACCAACTGACGTGCCTCGGCACGGGTGGAGCCAAAACCCATGCGGTAAACCACATTGTCCAAACGCGATTCGAGGATAAAAAGCAAATTGGCGCCGGTATTGCCTTTTTGGCGATCAGCCTCGGCAAAGTAGCGGCGGAACTGGCGCTCCAACACACCATACATGCGTTTGACTTTTTGTTTCTCACGCAACTGCAGACCAAAATCTGAGGTGCGCTGCCCGGATGTGCGACCGTGTTGGCCGGGTTTGGATTCGAATTTGGCCTTGTCGCTGATCGAACGGCGAGCGCTCTTCAGAAACAGGTCGGTGCCTTCACGGCGGGATAATTTGGCCTTGGGGCCTAGGTAACGTGCCACTTGATGTCCTTTCCAGTCAACTACCCGTCACTGGGACGGGGAGCCTCTGTCAGATGAACAGAGGCGGTGGGCTTGCGGTTAATGAATCAGATCCGGCGGCGCTTTTGAGGGCGACAACCGTTGTGGGGAACCGGGGTCACATCGGAGATGGAGTTGATGCGAATGCCCAGCGACGCCAAGGCACGCACAGATGACTCGCGTCCAGGACCGGGGCCCTTGATCTCCACATCCAGGTTTTTGATGCCCTGGTCAATGGCCGCACGACCGGCCACTTCAGAGGCCACTTGGGCGGCAAATGGGGTTGACTTGCGTGAACCCTTGAAACCTTGCCCACCCGAAGAGGCCCAGGACAAGGCATTGCCTTGCCGATCGGTGATGGTGATGATCGTGTTATTGAAAGATGCATGCACATGCGCGATGCCGTCCGCCACATTTTTGCGGACTTTTTTGCGCACGCGTTGCGATGCGTTATTGACAGGTGCTTTTGCCATGGTGATGCCTTAATTATTTTTTCAGGGCTTGTGCGGCCTTGCGCGGACCTTTGCGGGTGCGTGCGTTGGTGCGGGTGCGCTGGCCGCGCATCGGCAGGCCACGGCGGTGTCTGAAGCCACGGTAACAACCAATGTCCATCAATCGCTTGATGTTCATGGTGGTTTCGCGGCGCAAATCACCCTCGATGGTGAACAGATTGATTTGCTCACGGATTTTTTCCAACTCTGGGTCGGTCAAATCTTTGATCTTTTTGGCATAGTCAATGCCACACGCGACGCAAATTTTGCGAGCGCGGGTTCTGCCAATGCCGAAAATAGCCGTCAAGCCCACTTCAGCGTGCTTGTGCGGCGGAATATTGATACCAGCGATACGTGCCATGTGCGTCCTCTTTAATCCCAGTCCTTCAACCTTGGCGCTGTTTGTGGCGCGGATCTGTACAGATCACGCGAACCACACCCTTGCGCCGGATGATCTTGCAGTTGCGGCAAATTTTCTTGACCGAAGCCGAAACCTTCATTTCTCTCTCCTAAAAGCCTGGATTCGCTCCAGGCACATTGTCAACTTGCTTAACTTCATCGGCCCCTCGCCTCACTTGGCGCGGAACACAATTCTGGCCCTGCTCAAATCGTAGGGCGTCAACTCCACCGTGACCTTGTCCCCGGGAAGAATGCGGATGTAGTGCATGCGCATCTTTCCGGAAATGTGTCCCAGCACCACATGCCCATTTTCCAATTTCACCCTGAATGTGGCGTTGGGCAGGTTTTCAACCACTTCGCCCTGCATCTGGATCACATCATCTTTGGACATGTGTCTTTAGCCACCCAAACTCGTACGGAAATTGGCCTTCTTCAACAGAGATTCGTATTGCTGGCTCATCAAGTAGTTTTGAACCTGGGCCATGAAGTCCATGGTCACCACCACGATGATCAACAATGACGTGCCACCGAAGTAGAACGGCACGTTGTATTTCAAAATCAAAAACTCGGGCAACAAACACACAAAGGTGATGTAGATGGCACCGGCCATGGTCAAACGCACCAAAATTTTGTCAATGTGCTTGGCGGTTTGCTCACCCGGGCGAATGCCTGGAATGAATGCGCCGCTTTTCTTCAAGTTGTCTGCGGTTTCACGGCTGTTGAACACCAAGGCCGTGTAGAAAAAACAAAAGAACACAATGGCCGCGGCATACAACATCACGTACACCGGCTGACCTGGCGACAAAGCGGCAGCGATGTCTTTGAGCCAGCGCATGCTGTCACCCGAGCTGAACCAACTCACCACGGTCGCCGGCAACAAAATGATAGAGGACGCAAAAATGGGAGGGATCACGCCGGACATATTGAGTTTGAGCGGCAAGTGAGAGGCCTGCCCACCATAAACCTTGTTGCCTACTTGGCGGCGCGCATAGTTGACCAAAATTTTGCGCTGTCCTCGCTCAACAAACACCACAAAGTAAGTTACCAAGGCCACGACGATGACGATGAAGATGGCCACCAACAAGCTCATGGCGCCAGTGCGAACCAACTCCAACAGCCCACCGATCGAGCTGGGCAATCCCGCTGCGATACCGCCAAAGATCAAAATCGAGATGCCGTTGCCCAAGCCACGTTCGGTGATTTGTTCGCCCAGCCACATCAAAAACATGGTGCCAGCCGTCAACGTGACCATGGCGGTGACCCGAAACCCCATACCAGGTGAAACGACCAAGCCCGCCGAAGACTCCAAGGCCAAGGCAATACCCATGGACTGGAACAAGGCCAAACCCAAAGTACCGTAGCGCGTGTACTGGGTGATTTTGCGGCGACCGGCTTCACCTTCTTTTTTCAATTGCTCCAATGTGGGCACCACATAGGCCATCAACTGCATGATGATGGAGGCAGAGATGTAGGGCATGATGCCCAAGGCGAACACGGTAAAGCGCGACAAGGCTCCACCTGAGAACATGTTGAACAGGCTCAGAATGCCGCCTTGTTGACCTTTGAACAATTGCTGCAATTGGGCCGGATCAATGCCAGGCACCGGGATGTGCGCACCCACCCGGTACACCACCAAGGCGAGCAGCAAAAACACCAAGCGGCGCCGCAAGTCGCCGTGGTTGCTGTTTTTGGAGATCGAAGCAGAGGTGGCCAAGGTAGATTCTCTGGAGTTGAGGTTCAGCCCACTGAGCCGCCAGCAGCTTCAATCGCGGCTTTGGCGCCGGCGGTGGCGCCGATGCCGTTGAGCTTGACAGCACGCTTGATTTCACCCGTGTTGATGACCTTGACCACACGCGCCAATTCACCTACCAAGCCAGCGGCTTTCAGGGTGAGCATGTTGATTTCGTCAGCGCCCAAACGCTCCAATGCGGTCAATGTGACCTCTTCGTTGAAACGCAGCGTGCGCGATTTAAAGCCCCGCTTGGGCAACCGCCGTTGCAAAGGCATTTGACCGCCTTCAAAACCCACCTTGTGGTAGCCGCCAGAACGGGATTTTTGACCTTTGTGGCCGCGACCAGCGGTTTTACCCAGGCCAGAGCCGATGCCACGGCCCACGCGGCGGCGATTGGGGCGTGATCCATCGGCGGGTTTGATCGTGTTGAGTTCCATCTTGAAACCTTTAAAGCACTTTGACCAGATAGCTGATCTTGTTGATCATGCCGCGCACTGCGGGTGTGTCTTGCAGTTCGCTCACGCTGTTGACTTTGCGCAAACCCAAGCCGCGCACGGTCGCACGGTGCGACTCCTTGGTGCCAATCGGGCTGCGCACGAGTTTGATTTTGACGGTAGGTGTATTGCTCATGTGGGGCTCCGTATCAGGCGAAGATGTCTTCCACCGACTTGCCACGCTTGGCCGCAACTTCAGAGGCCGTGGTGCAACGCTGCAAGGCATCCAAAGTGGCACGAACCATGTTGTAAGGGTTGGAAGAGCCATGGCTCTTGGCCACGATATCGGTGATGCCCATCACCTCAAACACCGCGCGCATGGGACCGCCGGCAATGATGCCTGTGCCCTTGGGCGCTGGGTTCATCATCACGCTGGCTGCGCCATGGTGACCGGTCACAAAATGGTGGATGGTGCCGTTTTTCAACGAAACTTTGCTCATGTTGCGACGGGCTTCTTCCATCGCTTTTTGCACGGCCAGCGGCACCTCTTTGGATTTGCCCTTGCCCATGCCCACGCGGCCGTCGCCGTCGCCGACCACGGTCAGTGCTGCGAAACCCAGAATACGACCCCCTTTGACCACCTTGGTCACTCGGTTGACCGCGATCATTTTTTCGCGCATGCCGTCATCACGGGCGCTGTCTTGCACTTTAGCTTGAACTTTTGCCATGTTGATTTCCGATCTTTAAAACTGCAAGCCAGCTTCGCGAGCGGCATCGGCCAGCGCTTTGACACGGCCATGGAAAGCAAAGCCTGCGCGGTCGAAAGCAACCTTTTCGATGCCAGCAGCCTTGGCTTTTTCTGCGATGCGCTTGCCAATGGCTTGCGCAGCCGCAGCGGTGGCGCCCTTGCCAGATGCGCCCAAAGACTGACGCACCTCGACTTCGGCGGTAGAGGCCGTGGCAATCACTTTGGCGCCATCTCCAGAAATGACGCTGGCATAGATGTGCAAATTGGTGCGGTTGACGGTCAAACGCGCCACGCCTTGCTTGGCAATGCGGATGCGGGTTTGACGGGCCCTGCGGAGTCGTTGCTGTTTTTTGGTCAACATGCTGCCGTTCCTTATTTCTTCTTGGTCTCTTTGATCGTGATTTTTTCGTCCACGTAGCGAATGCCCTTACCTTTATAGGGCTCGGGCGGACGAATGGCACGGATCTCAGCGGCCACTTGACCCACGCGTTGTCGGTCAGCCCCTTTGATGATGATTTCTGTGGGGGCCGGGGTTTCCACCTTGATGCCTGCCGGCATTTCTTTGTCCACGGGGTGCGAAAAGCCAATCGTCAAATTGAGCTTGTTGCCCTGTGCGGCGGCTTTATAACCCACGCCCACCAGGCTGAGTTTTTTCTCAAAACCTTTGGTCACGCCAATGACCATGTTATTGACCAGTTGGCGCATGGTGCCGCTCATCGCATTGGCTTCCCGCGACTCGTTGGCAGGCACAAATGTGATATTGCCCGCATCTTTTTGGATGGTGACCAAAGCGTTGGCGGCAATTTGCAATTGACCGCCCGAGCCTTTGACGCTGATGAGTTCAGGCGCAATGGTCACGTCCACGCCAGCGGGGACGGCTACGGGCATTTTTCCTACACGAGACATAGCTGCTTCTCCTTGGGCTTAGGCCACGTAGCACAGCACTTCACCACCGACTCCGGTGGCGCGCGCTTTGCGATCGGTCATCACGCCTTTGGGGGTGGTGACGATGGCCACGCCCAATCCGTTCATGACTTGGGGAATGGCACTGCTGGGCTTGTAAACACGCAAACCAGGGCGGCTCACGCGCTCAATTCGCTCGATCACAGGGCGACCGGCGTAGTATTTGAGGGCAATTTCCAATTCGGCCTTGCCCAAGTCGGTTTTGACATGGAAGCCGTCGATATAGCCTTCGTCCTTGAGAACCTGGGCAATGGCCACCTTTACTTTGGAAGAGGGCACGCTGACGGTGGGCTTGGCCACCATTTGCGCATTGCGAATGCGGGTCAGCAAGTCGGCGATGGGGTCACTCATGCTCATATTGAATATCTCCTGCCCGTTTACCAGCTGGCTTTGGTGATGCCGGGAATCTGACCTTCAAAGGCCATCTCACGGATCTTGGCGCGCCCCAAACCAAATTGGCGGAACGTGCCACGCGGGCGACCGGTGATTTCGCAGCGGTTGCGTTGACGTGTGGGGTTGGCGTTGCGCGGCAATTTTTGCAGCGCCAAGCGCGCAGCGGCGCGCTCTTCGTCCGAGTGCTTGGCGCTGCCAGCAATGGCCTTGAGCTCAGCGTATTTTTGGGCGTATTTGGCGACCAATTTGTCGCGCTTGAGTTCGCGTTCGATCAATGCTACTTTAGCCACGGTGTACCTCAGTTCTTGAACGGAAAGCGAAAACCGGTCAACAGTGCCTTGCACTCTTCATCGGTCTTGGCTGTCGTGGTGATGCTGATGTTGAGACCGCGCAAGGCATCCACCTTGTCGTACTCAATCTCAGGGAAGATGATTTGTTCTTTGACGCCGATGTTGTAGTTGCCTCGGCCATCAAAAGCGCGACCCGAGATACCCCGGAAGTCACGCACCCGGGGCAAAGCCACAGTGACAAAACGATCCAAAAACTCAAACATGCGCACCCCGCGCAAAGTGACCATGCAGCCAATCGCCTGGTCTTCGCGGATTTTGAAACCGGCAATGGCTTTTTTGGCCTTGGTGACCACAGGCTTTTGGCCCGCAATTTTGGTCAGGTCAGCCACGGCATGCTCCATGACTTTTTTGTCGGCCACTGCCTCACTCACACCCATGTTCAGGGTGATTTTGGTCAACCGCGGCACCTGCATGGGTGACTTGTAACCAAACTTGGCGATCAACTCAGGGACGAGTTTTTCTCTGTAGTGTTGTTGCAAACGTGCCATGGTCATGCCGCCTTGATCTCTTCGCCGCTGGATTTGAAGACGCGCACTTTGGTGCCGTCGGCCAACAATTTAATGCCCACTCGATCGGCCTTGCCGGTGGCGGCGTTGTAAATGGCCACATTGGACTGGTGGATCGACATGGGTTTCTCCACGATGCCGCCGGTCGTTCCCGCCATGGGGTTGGGCTTGGTGTGCTTTTTGACGAGGTTGATGCCCTCAACCAATAAACGGGACGCGTCGGTGCGCATTGCAACCTTGCCGCGCTTGCCTTTGTCGCGGCCCGTGATGACGATGACCTCGTCGCCTTTGCGAATTTTGTTCATGGCTTTACCCTCAAAGAACTTCAGGCGCCAAGGACACGATCTTCATGAAGCGCTCGGTGCGCAATTCGCGCGTCACCGGGCCAAAGATGCGGGTGCCAATCGGCTCCAACTTGGCGTTGAGCAACACCGCTGCGTTGCCATCGAACTTGACAAGTGAGCCATCACTGCGGCGAATGCCTTTGGCTGTGCGAACAACCACTGCGCTGTAGATCTCGCCTTTTTTGACGCGACCGCGCGGAGCAGCCTCTTTGATGCTCACCTTGATGATGTCGCCCACGCTGGCATAGCGACGCTTGGATCCGCCGAGCACCTTGATGCACAAAACGGACTTCGCGCCGGTGTTGTCGGCGACCTCTAACCGAGATTCAGTCTGGATCATTTCAATATTTCCCAACTTGTATCGAGGACTTGGGGCTTTTGATGGCCTTGGGCACCGCGATCAGTCTTGGTCCCGTCATCCGCGCGGCAAACCACTTGCTGCGCCTCAGTTGGGGTAGATACTTCACTCAAATTTCTAGCGAAGCCAACGATTATGTCATAACATTTGACAAGCAGTCAAGAGATATTGGCAAATGGCCCACAATGTGTGCCGCCCAGAATCATTTTGGCCAGCCATTTCTTCGCCAAACGACCCTTTTGACCAGCAGGCCAACGAATGACCCTTACCGCACCCGAAGCCAAAGAAAACCTGGTTTTCATGGGTGGAGGCCATATGGCCAGCGCCATTTTGGGCGGCTTGCTGCGCCAGTCGCCATCGGCCCGTCCACAAATCTGGGTGGTCGAACCAGTGGCAGCAACCCGTCAAAGCCTGATACATAACTTTGGTGTGCATGTGCAGGCCGAGCCCAATGCCAGTTTGCGACAAGCCAGCCAGGTGGTCTGGGCGGTCAAGCCGCAGCAATTCAAAGCCGCTGCCGCCCAAGCCGCCTCATACACCACCCAAGCACTTCACTTGAGCGTTGCGGCGGGCATCCGAACAGACAGCCTTTCGCAATGGTTGGGCAGTGAGCGCATCGTTCGCGCCATGCCCAACACACCAGCCTTGGTGGGATTGGGCCAGATCGGATTGTTTGCGCGTGGCGGCGTGACAGATGCTGATCGCACATGGGTCCAGCAGGTGATGGGCACCACCGGCGCATGCCTGTGGCTGGAGCAAGAGATGCAACTCGATGCGGTCACCGCGCTATCGGGTTCAGGGCCGGCATATGTGTTTTATTTCATGGAAGCCATGGTCCGTGCGGGTCAAAGCATGGGTTTGAGCCAAGCACAATCGCAGCAACTCGCCATTGGAACTTTCGTGGGCGCCTCGGAACTGGCCCGCACCAGCACCGAGTCACCGTCGGTGTTGCGCGAACGGGTGACATCGAAAGGCGGGACGACCCATGCGGCACTCAGCGCCATGGCAAGCGACCGAGTGGCGCAATCCTTTGAACGCGCCATTCAAGCCGCTTGCGACCGCGCCAAAACCTTGGGCGACGAATTCGGGCATTGACCCAGCCGTGCGAGAATTTAAGCACCCTTTTACCCAGAGACATTCTGATGAAAAAACCTCTCATGACCTTGGTCTGTGCCGCTGTATTTACCCTGCCTGCATTGAACTGGGCCCAACAGACGGCACCTGCTGCGCCCGCAAGCCCAGCCATCACTGCCGCAGCAAAGTCCATCCCCGCCAAAGCCACCCCAACCATCCCCAGCATGCCCAAGGCCGAGAAAAAAGCCAAAAAATTCAAAAAGAAAAAGGCCAAAAAAGGTAAAGTTTCCTGACACAAAGCCCCTCGCCGGGGGCTTTACGGCATTGGGCTGGCCTGTGCCATGGGACGCCAAGCTGAACCCAGTACCAAACCAGCGAACAAGGTGGCTGCCATCCAATGGTTGAGCCGAAATGCTTTGAAACAGCCTTCGCGATCGCGGTTTCGGATCAGGCGGTAATGCCACCATGCCTGCACCAGCGCAGCCACCCAAAAAAACCACCACACCGGGTGCAAGCCCTGGGCACTGAGCCAGCCTGACCACGATACCAAATAGATGGCGTAAAAGCCCATGACCGTGGGCACATCGCGATCGCCCAGGGTGATGGCCGAGGTTTTCATGCCAATGCGCACATCGTCATCACGGTCGACCATGGCATATTCGGTGTCATAAGCCAAAACCCAAAACAAATTGCTCAGCAGCAAGCCCCAGGCCATGGGGGGAACGGCATGCCACACGCCTGCCCAACTCATCTGGCCACCGCGCACAGCGGCAAATGCCATGGGGATGCCAAAACTGAAAGCCACACCCAGCACCGCTTGGGGCATGGACACAAATCGTTTGGCAAACGGATAAGCCAAAGTCACCGCCAGCGCGACCACCGACCACACCACCGTCACCCCATTGGTGGTGCAGACCAAACCAAAAGCGCACAAAGCCAGTACCGCACCCACCCACAGTGCTTCGCGCGCCGATAAAGCGCCTCGGGTCACAGGTCGATGAGCGGTGCGTTTGACATGTATGTCGAAGTCCCGATCGGCCACATCGTTGACGCAGCAACCCGCGCTGCGCATGAGCACGGTGCCTGAGACGAACACCACCAGCAAATGCCAACCCGGCCAACCGCCAGCCGCGATCCACAACGCCGACAGCGAAGGCCACAGCAAAAGCAACCAGCCCGCTGGTCGGTTCCAGCGGATCAAATCCAAGTACAAGCCCAGCCGCTCGCGCATGCTCAGGTCAGGCGAGTCACGCCAGGTAAATCGCTGGCGTGGATGGCATTGCGCAGCGCAACGATGGCCTCATAGCGGGTGAAACTGCGCCGCCATGCCAACACCACGCGGCGGGTGGGCGGCGCATCTTCACCATCGACCACCGGCAAATAGCAAACATAGCTATCGGCGGTTTTTTTGCGTTTGGCACCGGTTTGCAAGGCCGCTTTGGGCACACTCAAACGCGGCACCAATGTCACGCCCATGCCCGCAGCCACCATGTGCTTGATGGTTTCCAAGGAAGACCCTTCAAAGCTTTTGCGAATGCCTTCCGCATGGCTTGAAAAGCGGGCAAACTCCGGACACACTTCCAATACATGGTCTCGAAAGCAATGGCCATTGCCCAGCAACAACATGGTCTCGGTCTTCAAAGCTTGGGCGGAGATGGAGGTTTTTTTGGCCAGCGGATGGCTGCTGGGCAAGGCGGCCATGAAGGGCTCGTCATATAAAGGGGCGATGGCCAGCCCCGTGTCAGGAAAGGGCTCGGCCATGATGGCGCAATCTATTTCGCCAGTGCGCAGCATCTCCAGCAACTTAACGGTAAAGTTTTCTTGCAGCATCAACGGCATTTGCGGTGACATTTCAATCGCATGGCGCACCAAATCGGGCAATAAATAAGGTGCAATGGTGTAGATCACCCCCAGCTTCAAAGCCCCTGAAAGCGGATCTTTGCCGCGCTTGGCGATTTCTTTGATTTGTGCGGCTTGCTCCAGCACACTTTGCGACTGCCGAATGATTTCTTCGCCCAATGCGGTGACGCTGACTTCATTGGCATTGCGCTCGAAAATTTTGACCTCTAACTCTTCTTCCAGTTTTTTGATCGCCACCGACAAAGTCGGCTGGGAGACGAAGCAGGCATCGGCGGCTCTGCCAAAGTGCTTCTCACGCGCCACGGCCACGATGTATTTGAGTTCGGTGAGGGTCATGGATCAGGCCTTGAGAAAATCAGATTTTCCCCCCAACCAACGCGCCACATGGGTGGCCGCCAGTTCAGGGTGATCGTCGAGCATGCGGGGGGCCAAATGCCGGGCCCATTCCAGCAAGTCGGTGTCCACCGCCACATCGGCAAAACGCAGCATGGCCGCACCCGATTGGCGCGAACCCAAAAACTCGCCCGGGCCGCGTATGTCCAAGTCTCGCCTTGCTATCTCAAAGCCATCGTTGGTCTCGGCCATGGCACGCAACCGCGCCCGCGCGGTGTCGCTCAAGCGGCCGTATTCGCCCAATGCATACAGCAGCACACAAGCCGAGGCCACCGCGCCACGCCCCACCCGCCCACGCAACTGGTGCAACTGGCTCAGGCCAAAACGCTCGGCGTGTTCAATCACCATCAGCGAGGCATTGGGCACATCCACACCGACTTCGATCACCGTGGTGCTGACCAACACGCCCATTTGCCCTTGCACAAACAGCGACATGACCGCTTTCTTCTCGGGTTGCGGCATGCGCGAATGCAGCAAGCCCACCATCACACCAGGCAGGGCTTCGCACAGGGCTTGGTGGGTGTCGGTGGCATTGCGCAAGTCCAGCGCCTCGCTTTCTTCAATCAATGGGCACACCCAGTAAATTTGGCGTCCCTCGGTCAGTTGCACCCGGATGCGATCGACCACCTCGTCGCGTCGGAACTCGGCCACCAGCTTGGTGACGATGGGCGTGCGCCCAGGTGGCAACTCATCAATGGTGGACACATCCAAGTCGGCGTAATAACTCATGGCCAGGGTGCGCGGAATTGGGGTGGCACTCATCATCAACAAATGCGGTTCGCGTGTTGCTTGGGCCAAGGGCTGGGCCGTCTCTGGGCCCATGGTGAAATCGTCCGAGAGTTTTTGCCGCAAGGCCAGACGCTGGGCCACCCCAAAGCGGTGTTGCTCGTCAATGATGGCCAAGCCCAGCGCTTTGAAGTGCACTTTGTCTTGAATCACCGCATGGGTGCCCACCACCAACGCGGCTTGTCCGCTGGCCACCAGGGCCAGCATGGCGACGCGTTCTTTTTTCTTTTGGCTGCCGGTCAGCCAGGCCACTTGCAAACCCAATGGGGTGAGCACGGGCTCCAGCCAGCCAATCAGCTTTCGGAAATGTTGCTCGGCCAAAATTTCAGTGGGTGCCATCAAAGCGCATTGCCAACCCGCATCAATGCACTGTGCCGCCGCCAAAGCGGCCACTACGGTTTTGCCAGAGCCCACATCGCCTTGTAGCAAGCGGTGCATGGGCTGCGGTCGCGCCAGGTCGTGGGCAATTTCTGACACCACCCTTTGCTGGGCCTGCGTCAAGGCAAATGGCAAGGCCGCTGAAAGGGCTTGCCACACACCCTTTCGGTTGTGGGGCCGGGGCAATTGGGGGGCCCGCAATGCCGCCCGCTCCCGCTTGGACTGCCACTGCGATAACTGCTGGGCCAACAACTCCTCGGCCTTGAGACGTTGCCAGGCGGGGTGGCTGCGGTCTTCCAACTGCCCCAGCGACACGTCTGCCGCAGGGTGATGCAAAAACTGAAGCGATGCCGCCAAGGGCCATGTGTGGGCGGGCGCATGACCGGCCGGAATGGTTTCGGAGAAGGCGCCTAGGCGCAATGCATGCGCCAATCCGCTTTGCACCGCTTTGCGCAAATATGCTTGGGGCATGGTGGCGGTGCTGGGGTAGACCGGTGTCAAGGCGGTGGACAGGTCGCCACCCGCGGCTTGCACGCTGGGGTGCATGCAGGTGCGCCCCATGAAGCCCCCCCGCACCTCACCGCGCAAGCGCACCTGCCGCCCCACTTCCAGGGCTTTTTGCATGCTGGGGTAAAAATTAAAAAACCGCAGGGTGCAGGTTTCACCGCCATCGTCCACCACGGCCAGCAACTGCCGCCGGGGCTTGAATACCACCTCACAAGAACGAACCGTGGCCTCAAATTGCACCGTTTCGCCCTCGCGCGCATCGGCCAAGCGGGTCAAGCGGGTTTCGTCTTCATAGCGGTAGGGCAGGTGCAAGGCCAAGTCCACATCGCGCACCAAGCCCATTTTGCGCAAGGCCTTTTGCGGCGCGCTCAGGGACTTGACGGTCTTAGTTGGCGCAGTGGGCATCTCCAGGCCTCAATAGCCACCGCTGTATCGCAAGTGCCGCAAAATCACTTCGCACAATTGGATCAGCAGCAACAACACCAAAGGCGATAAATCAATGCCGCCCAAGGTGGGAAGCACACGCCGCAACGGCCACAACAAGGGCAAGACCATGCGGTCAACCCAGTCTGCCATGGGCGAGTCGGTGCGAACCCACGACAACACCACATGCACCAGCACCAAACCAAACAATCCCGATAAACACAGGCCCAATACGTCCAACAAGGCCAACCACAGCACCACACCGACTTGGCCTGCGCCCATGCCCAAAGCCACCAGCAGAGCTGTTTTGGCCAGCACCATCAAATATGCGGCCAAGGCGCTGGCGGTATCCAAACGGCCCAAAGGCGGCAAGACACGTCGCAATGGCAAGACCAACCAATTGGTCAGGGTGAAGATGAACGGCGCCAAGGGATTGCCCGCTTTGGCCGCCAACACAATGCGGTGCCATTGCATGTACAAGCGCAACAAACAAGCGCCCGCCAACAAGCCCACGACCACTTGCAACACCAATGAAAGCATTTCTATCCACATGGTCTGAATTGTGACCCATGCCACAATCTGCGCCTTGTTCACTTGGAACGGGCCTGTTCAGCCCTCAAGCCCATGACACCTGCCACGCCCGAGCGCCCATTTCGCCTGAGCGATTTTGACTTTCACCTTCCCCCAGAGCTGATCGCGCAAACCCCCGCGCCCGAGCGCAGCGCCTCGCGTATGCTCGATGGCCGTGGCCCCGTGATGGACCGCATCTTCAAAGACTTGCCCGAGTTGCTGCAAACGGGCGATTTGCTGGTGTTCAACGACACGCAAGTGGTGCCCGCGCGCTTGTTTGGCGAAAAACCCAGCGGCGGGCAATTGGAGTTGTTGGTGGAACGGGTGTTGCCCGCACTTCCCGACGCATCGCACCAGGTGGTGGCGCACATGAAGGTCAGCAAAAAACCAGCGGTCGGCACGGTGCTGCGCATGTTCAACCGCAATGGATCGGCCACGGCCTTTGATGCCACCTTGCTGGGCCGATGGCCCACCGTTGACGGCCCGCTGTTTCGCTTTGCCCTGAGCGGTGAACCATTGGCACTGATGCGCGCGCACGGCCATGTGCCCTTGCCGCCCTATATTGAGCGCGACAAACACCAGATGAACCCAGAGGACGTGGCCCGCTACCAAACCGTGTTCGCCAAACACCCTGGGGCTGCGGCGGCGCCCACGGCAGCCCTGCACTTTGACGAAGCCTTGCTGGCGCAACTCAATGCGAGGGGTGTGCAACGCGCCAGCGTCACCTTGCACGTGGGTGCAGGCACCTTCTCGCCCGTTAAATCCGAAAACCTGAGCGAACACCGCATGCACAGCGAGTGGTACAGCATCCCCGCCACCACTTTGCAAGCCATCGCCGATTGCCAAGCGCGGGGTGGGCGGGTGGTGGCGGTGGGCACGACCACGGTGCGAACGCTGGAGAGCTGGGCGCGCAGTGGCTTGACCGAGGGCGATACCGACATCTTCATCACACCCGGTTTTGTGTTTCAGGTGGTGGACCTGCTGATCACCAACTTTCACCTGCCCAAAAGCAGCCTGATGATGCTGGTGGCCGCCTTCACCGGCTTTGAGCCCATGCATGCGATGTATGCACATGCCATTGCCCAGGGGTATCGGTTTTTCAGCTATGGGGATTCGATGTTGCTTCAACGCAGCGCCACTTAAACTGCCGCCATGCTGACGTTCGATCTGATCAAAACCGAGGGCCTGGCCCGCCGTGGCCGCCTGACCCTGAACCACGGCGTGGTGCAAACGCCGATCTTCATGCCGGTGGGCACCTACGGCACGGTCAAGGGCGTGATGCCGCGCAACCTGCACGAGATGGGTGCGCAAATCATTTTGGGCAACACCTTTCATTTGTGGATGCGCCCGGGGCTGGACATCATGCAAAGCTTTGGCGGCTTGCACCCCTTTGAAAAATGGGACAAGCCCATCTTGACCGACAGTGGCGGGTTTCAGGTGTGGAGCTTGGGTGCCATGCGCAAAATCACCGAAGAAGGTGTGCACTTTGCCTCGCCGGTGAATGGCGACAAGCTGTTCATGTCGCCCGAGGTGAGCATGCAAATTCAAACCACCTTGAACAGCGACATCGTCATGCAGCTCGATGAATGCACGCCTTACGAGACCAACGGCAAGCTGACCACCGAGGCCGAGGCCGCCAAAAGCATGGAAATGAGCCTGCGCTGGGCCAAGCGATCACAAGACGAGTTTGCAAAACTCAACAACCCCAACGCCTTGTTTGGCATTGTGCAAGGCGGCATGTTTGAAAACCTGCGCGAAGCCTCGCTGGAACAACTGGTGGCCATGGACTTCCCCGGCTACGCTGTGGGTGGTGTGAGCGTGGGCGAGCCCAAGGAAGAAATGCTGCACATCATGGCGCACACTCCGCACCGCTTGCCCGCACACAAACCGCGCTACCTGATGGGCGTGGGCACACCGGAAGATTTGGTCGAAGGTGTGCGCTGCGGCGTGGACATGTTCGATTGCGTCATGCCCACCCGCAATGCCCGCAACGGCACGCTGTTCACCCGCTATGGCGACTTGAAACTGCGCAACGCCCGCCACAAGGCCGACCCACAACCCATCGACCCCAGCTGCACCTGCCATGCGTGTGCGGGTGTTGAAGACGTGTCATGGGAACA
>Ga0214917_10000583_pt1 | contig 47575 bp, 57 predicted proteins | sample LL_1208_BB_MetaG_FD_177983 | JGI IMG/M metagenome (GOLD analysis project Ga0214917, IMG submission 177983) | Freshwater microbial communities from Lake Lanier, Atlanta, Georgia, United States - LL_1208_BB | ecosystem: Environmental > Aquatic > Freshwater > Lake | place: USA: Georgia | collected... | reverse complement strand
TGTATATATTTCGTCGAGTCAGGATTCGGATCATTGCTGCGGCCATCACTAGGTTGAACTAGGAAATATCCAGAGCAGGAAAAAGAACTACGAGGATCGTTCTCGGTTCCTGAATCCACGGATGGATCCAGGTAGACCTGAAAATCATATTGCTGTTGCTGTGCTATATTGGATAATTTCGGCCATTTCGGGAGTTTAATATCGGGGAGTTTAATATCGGGGAGTTTAATGGGCATGGGCAACAATCCTTTGAGATTTGTAAAAAAAAAAAAATGAAAAAGATCCGCACGGTGTGCCGTTCGTACAAACCCATGATCGGACACCTCCTCGGCGACGCCCGCCGCCGTCTCCTCGACGGCGGTTCGGAGATGCCGGCAAGCGATTTCATGAGCCTGTACAGCCTGATCTACGACGGATGCATCCATGACCGCTCCCCGGGGAAAGAGGGCGTCGAGGCCCTCCACGGCCTCTTTGGCCACGAGATGAGCGCTTTCTGTACCGGGCTCGTCCACAGCACCTTTTCGCTGTCCAAAAAGATGGAGATCTACGAGGCCGGCCTGCGCTTTTTCCTGTTTTCTTTCCGCTACCTGGATCGTTTCCACACGAGGAGGAGCAAACGATCTCTCGCGGAGCAGGCCCGCGAGATCTGCGGATCCGTCCTCTTGCCGTCTCTGCTCGCCGAGACGCGCGCTCTCCTCGGGTCGCGGCAGGACGACACGGTCCTCCGGATGATCGCCTGGAGCGTCCGGAACGGCTTCTCCACACGGGTGCTGGCGACAGACCTGGTGGGGCTGTTTGGAGAGCGGCTGTCGGCATCGCCGCGCTTCCCGGACGCCGACAGCGTCCTCGCGCACCGCGACTCGCTCCGGGCCGAGATCGAACGGGATCGTCTTGTGGCCGTCCTCGGTGTCCACCAGGCGCTGAAAGACATGATCGACGAGGCCTGCCGGCGCGACGAGCGGCCGCTGCTGGCGGGCATGAGGTCGTTCCTCGAGCGGAAAGACCTGGACAAGATCCGGGTGCTTTTCCGATTTGCCCGGCCGGTGCTCGTGCCGGCCTTCCGCCGGTGTGTCTCGGAGGCTATGTCGCAGATCGGCCGGTTGCGCGGGCTCTGGGAGATCCTGGAGTCCGTCCACGAGGACTACGGCACGGCTTTCCGGGAGACGATCCAGGATCATCCGGCCCTTCTCGCCCGGAGCGTGGGCTGGTTCCGGGAGGACGCGGAAAACGTCTTTCTGCTCTCGTTCTTTCCGGACAGGACAGCCTGGTTTGCGTGCTACGAGAAGATCCTCTGCCGCGCGCTGATGGACGGCGCCTCGATCGAACGAGAAAGAGGACGGCTCCGGTGGCTCGAAACGGAGGCGGACCGGAACGCGCTCGACAGGCTCCGGCTCCTGCTCCACGATTTCACCGAGAGCCGGCGGTGGTCGGAGGAGAATGGCGACACGCATCGTCTGGTCATCCTCCGGAACGGCGCGCCGTCGGATCCGCTGCGATCCGAGCCGATGAAGCCGTGGGACGCTTGGCTCATGCCGGAGATGATCTCGTTCTTCCGGACGACGGACGCCGCGTACCGCGACAAGACCGGCAAGCGGCTGGTGTTCAGCCTCTGGAACAGCACGGCCGAGGTTATGATCAATGGCCGGATGGTGCTCCTCGCGGCCGTCCAGCTGGCGTTCCTGTACCTTGTTGTGTACCGGAAAAGAGACACGCAGGAGCAGATCGCCGAGGCGACGGGGATGGATCCCGGGATCGTGGGTGGCGTGCTCCACTCGCTCTCCCGCGGGCGGATCCTCCGGCGATCCGGCGACACTTTTGCCTACGAGCCGTCGCACGAGACGGCTTTCCCGCTCCCGGCCGTGATGAAGCGGATGCCGGCAAGACCGCCGGAGGAGGACACACACCGCCTGCGCGCCGCCATCGTGAGCGTGATGAAGCGGGAAAGAGAAATGACGGAGCGGGAGCTCGAGCAGCGGGTCGGGCCGCTGGGGCGGGAGGTGGCCGTCCTTGTCGACCAGGAGTATCTCGAGCGGAAAGGAGATCGCCTCTGCTATGTGCCATAAACGGATTAAGACCTCTACGGAGAAAAAAAAAACGAGAAATAAATTTTTTTCATGACAAAAAAAAAGAGAATGTCGATTGCTCGTGAGTACAACAACAATGCCGTCTCGACCTACAACGAGTACGGATCCGGGATGAGATACAACACCCTCTTTGCGAATAAGCTGCCGGAGACCGTGCCCAGCATGAGCTTTCCCACGATCCTCGACCAGACCCCGATCCGGAGCTACGACGCCCTCACCCGCGACTCGGACGGGACCGGCTACTACAGCTACCTGACGGGCTACGGGACCTCGTGCGACCAGAACTATTTTGTGGCCAAGTGTCCCGAGAACAAGTTCCTCCGCGTCTTCCAGCCGGGGCCGCAGCAGTTCGTTTCGCCCTCGGCCAGCCCGCTCCCCAACGACCTCGTGTCCGAGGGCTACACCGCCGACCCGCTGACGCAGATCAAGAACCTCCAGATCACAATGTTTTACGACAAGGACTGCCCGTACTGCCAGAAAGCCATCGCGTCCATCGACGAGGCGATCGGTGCCAAGAACCGCGAGCAGCTCGTCCAGCTGAAAGACGTCAAGGTCGGCCAGAACGAGCAGGAGCTGGTAAACCTCGGCGGCTACGCGGTGCCCTTTTTCGTTTCCGGCCTCACCAACAACACCGTGACCGGTTTTTTCCCCGTGGACAAGCTGCTGGCGGATCTGGCCGCGTTCAAGGCCAAGAATAACTCCACCCAGCAGCAGCTCCAGGATCTGGGGATCGTGGTCTACGAGATGGAGAACTGTCCCTACTGCACGTCGCTCCACAGCATGCTGGCGCCTTACCAGGATGCCGTCGAGTTCAAGAACGGCCTGGATCCGGCCAACGCCTCCTCCCTCCAGGGCGTGAAAGGCTTCCCCTACATCGTGTCCAAGACGACCGGCAAGACGGTCACAGGATGCCCGGCCTCCATCGAGAGCCTCATCAAGGATCTGAAATAGAGACATGACACATGGTCGGCCTCGATCGAAAGCCTCATCAAAGACCTGAAATAGAGAACATGACACATGGTCGGTCACCGGGTGGCCTCCATCGAGAGCCTCATCAAGGATCTGAAATAAAGACGGCTGCTCACTGGAGCAGGACGCGATCCGCGCAGAAAGCCGCGGTATCCAGCGAGTAGGTCGCGATCAGCGAGGTGATGGTCTCGCCCTCGACGACGACCTTGTTGAGCGTGCCGGTCTCCTGGACGCGGAGACGGGCGTGGCGATGGCCAACGCGGCCGGTGATGTTCTGGGTCACGACAAAGTCCGCCTCGACCTCCAGGGACGGTGTGAGCGGGATGGTAGCCGCGAACTTGCCGGTGCCGACAAGATCGAGCCGGCCGTCGCGGAGTGTGCCGGTGCCGTAGGTGGTGTAGGTCTCGACGGCGGCCACGCCGTCGAAAGACTGCGTGAGCGACCAGAAGATCGTGTCATCATTCTGTTCGAGAATGGTGAACCGGTAGTCGTACGGCACGGTCTTGAACTGATCCTGGACAAAAGAAAAGTCCTCGCCGTAGGCGACGGATGCGGACACGGCGGTAGCGGCATAGACGGACATGTCTGGTTACAGAGACGCAAGATTTAAATGCGTCGCTACAATTCGCTCTGGACGGTCTCGTCGTTCAGCTGTTTCTTGGATTTGATGTACACGCGGATCTCACCGATGATGCCGATCTTGGACGTGATGAGCAGGGGCATGTTGTTTTTGCAGTGGATGTTCAGGTTCATGTGAAGACCGGCGATCTTGAGGATGCGTGACAGCTGCTCCGTGTCAAAATCCTCCGAGAACTCGTCGGCATCGTTCTCCACCAGCCGCTGCGCCTCCGTGTCGCCGAGGATGACGTTCGTGCTGTAGATGCTCCCTACGTTGCACAGGAAGCCCACGGTGTATTTCTTGGCCACGATCTGGATCGTGTTGGACATGTTGAACATGTCCTTGCACATCTTGCTGAACTCGCTCGAAGAGATCAGCACCGAGTGCTCGTAGCACTCCGGGATCGTAATGTCCAGGTTCTGGATGTTCTGGATCTTGACGTAGCTGATCGTCAGCCGGTTGTGATCCTTGGGGATGATCTGGATGCCCATGTCCAGCGCGTTCTTCTCCTCGATGAACAGCACCAGGACGTCCCTCTTCTTGATGGATTTCAGCATCTTGTAGAAATGGTTCATGTTCAGACCCACGTTCAGCACGCCGCCCTCGATCGCCTCCGAGAAATAAAAGAAGCTAAAGTCCTTGGCATGCAGCGTCAGGTCGATCAGCGTGCGGCGGTTGCTGTCCATCATCCGCAGCGAGATCTTTTTCGCGTCGATGCGGAAGCACGCCGTCTTGATGACGTTGTGCAGCAGCTCCGTCAGGATCTTGAAGATGTACGCGTCCGTGGTCTTGCACCGGAAAAGATGGTTCGTCTGCTCCATTTTTTTTTTAAATACGCGGCCGTCTTAAATCATTTCAGAGCACGGCCGGTCCGCGCTGGCCGAGGAAGGGGAGGGCCGTGGACGGGCGGATCCCGGCGATGACGCCTTTCTCACAGCAGAGGCAGTCGTATTCATCGACGGTGAGGAACGAGGAGAAATAATCCCAGCTGTAGACGGTTCTTGTGTTGAGGATAAACTGGGCATACGCGGGGCTGATGTTTCCTGCGGGCGACGATGGCATCTCTACGGATGGAAAAGATTTTTTTTTTTAGGCGACGCGGAGGATCCAGTAGCGATGGGCGCGCCGGAAATGTTTCCGGGCGCGTCTCGCCTGCGACGGGTATCCCTTGACGAGCGCCGCGAGTCGTTCGCGCTCGTCCGCGGAAGCAGAGCCGTGGCCGCCCTGGGTGTCCCAGAACACCCAGAGCCCCGAAGACACGAGCCGCGGGACGAGCGTGCCGACGAGCCGGTGCTGGGCGTGGCCGTACTCGCCTTTCCAGTTGTGTGTGAGCACCATCTCGTAGTGGTGGCGCTCGAGCTCTCTGCGGAGCGCAGGCTCGACCTTGTCGTGGAGCCGGCGGGCCGTGTCCTGATCGGTATGATCCCACATCTCGTACTCCCAGACCTGATCGAGACTGTCCATGGCGGCCACGAATTCCGCAGCACGGCGCTTGTGTCCGGCGTTCGTGAGGCAGATGATCTTCCAGCCGTCCAGCCGGAGCAGCGCCAGCCCGCCAAAGAGGAGCTCGTCGTCGGGATGGCAGACGATCATGAGCCGGGTGGCGTCGGCTTTCTTGATCTTGTGGAGCGTGTCGCGTTGCGGGAAATGTGGTGGTCGGGTGTACCACCTCATGAGCAGGCCGTACAAGACGATCACCAAGATCACGTAGACGAGCAAAAAGATGAAGCCCGCCAGGACCGATCCGGTCGCAATCAGGACGAGCCACACGATCAGGGCAACGACGGCCACCAAAAACCACGCGTAATACACCACCGGAAGCCTCAGCAGCATCTTTTGTCCGACCGGCACCCAGCTGTTGGCATTCTCGTGATCCATGAGTGGGAGGTCTCTGATATTGGCGGGGATGGTCTTGTGCATCCGGAGATTCATGAAAGGGAACAGATAGGCATCGGGCAGCAGCACCGTCGTTTGGGGATGCCGTCGGAAATACGCCATGACAATGGCACCAAACATGAGCGGTCCCGTGCGGCTGAGCAGCGAGCCTCTCTTCCGACCGAGGATGGTTTTCAGACAGTTCTCCATGACGGGATGCCGTGCCGAAGCACCGAATAACCCATTCTGGATAAAAACCTTGTCGATCAGCCGGTAGAGCCTGTGAAAATTATTGGATTGAACCACGACCAGGTCGATGTCATCTTTTCCACCGAACGCATCGATCCAGAGCGCCGGCGAGCGAACGCAGCGGTAATCCGTGTCCAGGTAGAACCCGCCAGAGAGGTAGACGATCATGTAGCGAGCAATGTCCGATTTGCCGGCGTACGTGGGCTCGGCGTCGTACATTGCTTCGAGCGCCCTGCCTCGCCGGCCGAGGCGCTCAAACAGCGGCCGGATGCTCGCGTCGTCCCAGAGCCGGAACTGGATGCCCTCGGCGTCTTGACGGCACCGAGAAAGATTGTCCCGGAACGGACAGGCCTCCGCGCCCTGGATCCAGATGCGGTGGATGATCTTGGGAATCATTTTACTGGACTCTTTTTTTTTTTCTTTTACGGCCTGACAAGGATCGATCGGTGGTTGTCCGGCTTCCAGTCTTTCTTGGCGCCGTATTTTTTCTCGAAGCGGTCGAGCAGGCGCACCGGATCCAGGGCTCTGTTTGTGTACGGGACAGACAGGATCTCCCGACGAAAAGAGGCGCACCCGATCACGGAGTTTTCGATGAACGGGAGCTTCTCGAGCAGTGTCGAGAAGAAATGATGGAGGATGCCCGAAGCGTCCAGGGGTAGTTTTTCCACATTGAGGCGGCATCCACGGCCGCACTGGCCAATGAAAAAGATGTCGGGCCGCGGATGAAAGACGCTCATGCCGAGGTCGTTGATCCGGAGGATGAATCCGAAAAGGGGGATCACGAGCCTGTGGCCACGCCGGTACTCGTAGCCGATCTCCCTGAGGTTCTCGATGCCGGTGTCGTAGAAATACGAGTTCGGTCCCAGCCAGTGGATCAGGAGGTTCTCGGGATGCATGTCCCGCAGAAAAAAATCGTACCGGAGGAGCACCATGAACGTGTACAAGAAAGAGATCACCAGCGTATCCAGGATGCTGCTGAGCAGGACACGCCTGCGGATCCTCGGGAGAATGATGTGATAATCGCGTCCGTGCGCCGTGGTCGTCATTGTGCGCAGGGCGAACGTTTTCAGCTGCTCAAAGGTCGAGAACCACTCGCCATAGACAAAAGGATTGTGATTCGTAATGAAAAAATTATTATCGCTCGTCCGTGTGCCCGTATACTCCTCGATGTCGTCTTTGCCCTGTCGCTCTAGGATGATCCTGGTCACGATGTCTTTCCGGTCGTCACAGATAGTGGCGCCGAGCATGAGCGGGAGGTGAGGACTCTTTTTTTTCTTGTATAGGAGATTGGTAAAAGCATGAAAAAAGGCCTCGTTGGTGAGCGCGTTGTCGTCCCATACGTACATCCGGCCCGCGTGAGACAGGATGCCAAACGAGGCATCGTGGAAAGAATGGATCTCTTTTACCACCACGGGGATCGTAATGATCTTGTCGCTGGCGATCTCGAGATCCATAAAAGGCCGTACGCAGAGGCTCGGCGGTGCGCTCACGACGCCGTACATCCCGCTCCCCAGCTTTTTCTTGCAGCGGATGACGTGCTCCCGGCAGATGGCCGAGATGGCCGCGGCGAGGCGTCTCTTGGTGAGCGGGCGCGGGAGCCGGTAGATCCTCGTGATCGGTGAATCGTCGATATCTTTCAGCAGGACATCCATTTCTTCCTTGACAGAAAAAAAATACGACGATCCTATCCCACCGTGACCACTTTAGCGAGGTTTCTGGGAAAATCCGGGTCGATGCCGCTCTCCACCGACAGACCGTACGCCAGCATCTGGAGGACGATCCCGGCCACGAGGAAAGCCATCGCGCCGCCACGGATCCGGCACACGACGAGGCCGTCGTGCTCCGGGACGTCCAGTGGCGTGAGGAGCACCACCCTGGTCTTCCTGGCCAGGATCTCGGTGATGCTGTTAAGGCTCTCCTGCCGGGTCGAGGCGTCGGTCAGCACAAAGACGACGAGCACGGACTCGTCCATGAGGGCGAACGGGCCGTGTTTGAGCGCGCCGGCCGGGTAGGCCTCCGCGTGGCGGTACGTGATCTCTTTGATCTTGAGGGCGCCCTCACGGGCAATCAGGAAATCATTCCCTCGACCCAGCAGGAAGAGGCTCCGGTGGGGGAGGATCAGCGGCACGAGCGTGGTGCGCACCGTCTCGAACAGGGGGGAGAGGCCGTCCCGCAGGACGACTCTCAGATCCTCGATCTGACGCAGCACGGCGATCCGGGGCGCGTCCTCACGCGGGAGGAAGAGCTGGTGGAACCACAGCACGCACAGGATCCCCGAGATGACCTGCGCGGTAAACGACTTGGTGGATGCCACGCCCCGCTCTCGGCCGGCATTGGTGTACAGGCCGCCGTCGGTCTGCTGGGACAGCGCCGACCCGACCACATTGGTGATCCCCAGGCAGACAACCCTGTGGACGTCCAGCCTGAACCGCTCGAGGCATGCCAGGAGATCCCTGGTCTCGCCGCTCTGCGAGAGAAAGATCCCGACGGTCCTGCCCCGCACCGCCGCTTTCCAGTCCAGGCCGTCTGCCTCTGTGGCATCGACCACGTGGACATGCGACAGCGGCGTCGCCTCCAGAAAGAAACGACGCAAGATCATGGCGGCGTGGAGCGATGTCCCGCACCCGAACAGGTACACGTGGCTGGCCTGACAGAGGGACGGCGCGAGGTGGGACAGCCCGCCCAGGTGGATGCGGCCCGTGGCCACCGAGTAGCGCGAAAAATTCTTGGACACCCTCTCGATGAGATCCTGCTGCTCCAAGATTTCTTTCTCCGTGAAATGGCGGTACGCGCCGAGCGCCCGGTCGCTGTCGCCGGATCGGTGTCTCGGGTCGATCGCGGTGAAATCCTTGTGGAAATGCTCGTCGAAGCGCAAGACGACGAGCTCGTTCGTCGGGAGGCTGTAGACCCGGGTGATGCCGGGGGGAAACGCCTGTGTCTCGGAGCTGATCATGATCATGGTGTGATCCTTGTCGGTGCCGAGCACGAGAGGGCTGCCGTGGCGGATCGCCAGCAGGACGTCGGGGAGTTCCGCGCACTGGAACACGAGGCCGTACGTCCCCTCCGTCGTGGCCAGGACGTCCGTGATCGCGCGCCTCAGCGATTGCTCGAGCGCCGTCTCCGACCGGAGCTCGCGCCACCTCGCGGCGATGCTGTTCAGCAGCACCTCGGAGTCCGTCTCGCTCGCCTGGCGGGTGCGGTAGCGCTCTCTCAGCTCCTGGTGGTTCTCGATGATGCCGTTATGAACCATCGCCAGCGTCCCGCAGACCGTGTCGATGTGCGGGTGGGCATTGTTCAGGCTCACCCCGCCGTGCGTCGCCCAGCGCGTGTGGCCGATCATGTTGGTGGCCGTGGCGGTGTTCTCGCCCGGCATCGGGACGACGCCCAGGCTCTTGTACACACGGAACGCCTCGTTCTCCAGGAAAGAGATGCCGACAGAGTCGTAGCCACGGTTGCGGAGCTCGTGCATTGTGTAGACGAAATCCTCAAAATGACCGGGTTCCAGCGATAAGAGAGCCGTGATTCCACACATTTGATCTGTTGATATCCCAGATCTTTAATTGAGTCGGACGAATCGCGGCTTCCTTGCGACAACCGGTCTCGGCGTGGCGGTGCCCGGTTTCGATGTCAGCAGCCTGGTCGAGATCGTGTTCCTGTGCTTCTCGTCCCTGGTCATCCCCGCGGCTCGTCCGTGAAAGGCGTCCCGGATCCTGCCCGCGTCCATCTCCGGCAGGATCGCTTCCGAGTAGATGTACTTGAATCCGGCCAGCGCATCCACGTCGAACGTCTTTGGATAGGCCTCCGGGAAAAGATCCATCACCTCGCGAGCCTTGGCCGGGAGGAGGTGGCGCATCTGCGGTGGCAGGATGAGGAGGAGCTGGAGGATCGGCTCGACGGGCGCGGAGCCGAGGAACGAGATGGAGTTCAGCGAGAACGAGAACCGGTCGAGGACGGTCAGCATGTCGGAGGGCAGCGGCGACACCCGATACCGGTAGTGCCACGCGTAGTCGGGACACCCGCGCAGGTAGTACCGCAGCGTAAAGACGATGGACTCGAAATAGTTGATGACGGCCTCCGTGACCGTGCGGCGGTACGCGTCCTCGTCCAGGCCCGCGCACCCAAAGAAATAGTCGTAGTACCGACGCTTCCACGCGGGCCGGCCGTAGTCGATCCGATCGAGGAGCGGCGCGTATCGCGCGTGCTCCGGGTGATCCGGGTGAAAAAAAGAGAGGTGCTGGAAGCGCGACTCGAAGAGCTCCGCCGCGTCCATCCCCAACTCGTTCCGCGCGCGGTGCGGCGCCGACTCACCACTCGCCTCCCGCAGGCACAGCGCGTGCATCTTGCGCATGTCCGCCTCTTCCGTTCGGGCGAGCCGGGCGACAATGGCTCGGAAGAAGCGCTCGTCCACGCGGGGCTCCGGCTGGTGAATCGGGTGGTAGTCCACCAGGTATCGGTGCGCGCCGGACAGCTCGTTGTAGAGGCCGATCATCGTGTCCAGCCCTCCGGCACGGATCTTTAGGTACGGGAGCGACGGGACAAAATCGTTCCCGACCATCATCAGGAGGAGGTTGTAGTCGGTCAGGACGCGGAGCTCGTCGACCGGCACCGACGGCCGTGCGCGGGTCATCTCGTTGTAGAAATCCCGGCGGACCAGGTCGAGGCTGCAGTAGATGTACTTAAAGTCGTGGCAGAACCGAGATTCGTGCAACGACTTTTCATCCGGCATGCGCATGATGGAGATGCTGGACTTGTGCGTCAGCAGGCACAGGGAGATCATGTCCGCGTCGGGGCTGTAGACGGCGACGGCGTCCCTGGTGGACGCCGGATCCCGGTGCATCCGGCGGAGGCGCTCCAGGAACTTGTGCTCGCCCTCCCCGGGCATCGAGGAGTCGCTCAGGATCACGCGGCAGCCGAACCTGTCCTGGGCCATGGCTTTCTGGAGAGCCCTGGAGAGCTTCTCCATGAACAGCGTCCCGGGGCAGATGTTGGGGCTCGGGTCGAAGCCGTCCTCTGTTGCCGGCCAGCCCATCTCTTTCCTCTTTTTCTGGAAAAGTTCCTTCATCTGGACGGACTTGTACCGGCGCGACCGCTGCTGGACCATCTTGGCTCTCGGCGCGGAGCCGTCCATCGAGATGTAGGCGTACTGTTTGGGCGCGACCACGTCGTTGATCATCTCGCACGTCGTGCGTATGGTCTCCTCGATGAGCGCCGCCTGCCGGTCGGCGTCCGCCGGGAGGCCGGCGCGGATCTTGTACCAGGTGTTGTAGATGAGGGAATTGAAATCGATAAAGAGCACGTCGAACGGCACGCTCCGATCCGCCCCGCGGATGATGCTCCTGTTTTTCTGGAGGATGGAGCGGAAAAAAGTGGGGATGCCCATGTGTTTTTTTCTGTTGTGGAAAAAAAGAATACAAATCAATTTTTCATCACATGTACATGGAGAAATGATTATGGATCATCCGCAGCTGCTCGTTGGTCATGTCTTTGTAGGTGTTCCATATTTCCCTGCACTGCGGTGACGCGTTCGGGAGCCGGGGGGATTTATTGTCGAGGTGATTGAAATTGAAGATCTTGTCGCGGATCGATCGTCTTTTATTATTGACGCGCCAGTCCTGGCCGAACTCGTCCGTCCAGTCCAGGCATTCATCGATCGTCAGGATTTTACGGTTCACCAGGTACGCCCTGAACTCCATATACTGTGTCCATGTGTACCTCGGCGTCTTGGCTCTTTTTATCCGTTTTGGCATTCCTGTCATTCTGCCGGCATTGCGACGACCTCGGGTCTTTTTCAGTTTTGGGTCTAAAGCGGTGGAATATCATGAGAAAGACGCGGTCTTTCCTGGCTCGGCTGGCTGTTAACGTTCGAGTCCTGCGGAAAGAGTGTATGGGTAGTGGTAGAACCCGTTGGCGCGCAAGACGCGGACGGTCTCACGGATATCATCGTCCTCGTCGCCGACGGAGCCCAGATAGGCCACGAGCCGTTCGTGGACGGCGCGTATCTGGGCGTAGCTTGCCGAGAACACGGCGAGGAGGACGCGGAGGCGTAGGAGGGCGGGCGTCTCTGCCGCCGGCATCATTTTCACGAACGCGTGAAAACGATCCACAAACTCGTCGACGACCGTTTCTTTTTTATGAAAGACCAGCCGATACCTCATGTAGTGAGTAAGAAAGACCGTGAGCACGGCGACGTTCTCCCTCAGGTCGTGGAGCCTCGCGTCGTAGCCGGCGCACACGCGCAGGATCACCGTCTTTTTCTGGAAGGCCGTGGCCTCCATGCGATCCACGCTCCCGAGCATCTCCATGGCCTCGCGGGCGAGCATTCCCTATCTCTGTCCTTTTTTTTTTTTCTCGACCCGGCACGTGCCCGTGACATGGTTGAAAACATAAAGATGACGCAGCGGGAGATGCGACATCTGATCATGCGAGCGCCTCGGCCAGACACAGACCGACACGCCTCGCCAGCTCGACGGGGACGGCGTTCCCGATCTGACGGTATTTCGAGCTCGTGCTCCCGACAAACTCGTAGGAATCGTCAAACGTCTGGATCCTGGCATACTCACGCACCGTCAGCGGCCTGTCTTCGATCGGGTGGCATCGCTCGGTCTGTTTCTGGCTCGGCGAACACAGGAGCGTCAGGGACGGCCTGTCCATGGACAGCCGGTGGAGGATGCCGCGCTTGCCGCCGCCGGATTCGAAGCTCTTCTTCATGTAGGCGCGCTGCGTCTCCACCGGGAGATTTACCCAGCACCCACCCTGCGGGATCATGGCGAAGAGTCGTTTTTTCTCCTCGGGGTAGGTCGCTCCATCCGAGGCAGGGACGTCACGGAGGGCGTCGCGGAGGCACGGTCGTGGCACCGACGGCTCCGGGAAGGCGAATGCGTCCCCGTCCCGTATGCCCACGATGAACACGCGCTCCCTCTTCTGGGGAACGCCGTGATCGGCGGCGTTCAGGATCTCGTGCCAGATGCGGTACCGAGGATCCACCCGTCTCATGAGATCCTCAAAGACCTTGCCTTTTTCGAGCGTCAGGAGGCCACGGACGTTCTCGATGAGGAAAGACCGGGGCTGCAGGCCGTTGATCATCTCGATAAACACCAGGAAGGGATTTCCCCGCTTGTCCTCGAGGCCGCGGCGCCGGCCCGCCTGCGAGAACGGCTGGCAGGGCACGCCCCCCGCCAGCAGGTCGATCCTGCCGCGGTGCGGCGTCAGATCGAGGCTGTCGATGGCACAGCACCGGATCTCGACCCCGGGATGATTGGCGCCGAGCGTCCTGCAGCAGTCCTTGTTGACATCATTGAGCAGCACAGGGATAAAACCCGCCCTCACAAGACCGGTGCTCAGACCACCCGCGCCCGCGCACACCTCGATAAAACGCGGCTTTTGTGACATTTGTGCGGATCCCCCGTATTTTATCAGTGGATCAATTTTTTATTTTGTAGGCGCGCACGGCATGTTCTACCGTCTCCCTGACCACGTCCGCTTCGTCACCAAAAAGAAAACGAAACAGGGCATGACCCGTCAGCACCCGTATCCACTGGCCGTTGTGGCAGATCCACTTGTCTGACGATCCGTCACGCTTCCTGTGATCAAAGATGCAGCCATACACTGCCGTAAAATCCGGGTGATCGCGCTTATGAGCAGCCAGCAGCGATAATTTGGCTGTCCGCGAGGACGAGTTGTCCGTGTTGGTCGCGTTTTTCACTTCCATAATGATCCGCTCGGATGGCCCTCACCGAGATCCTCGAAGCCCTCATATGCCCCAATGCTGCGCTGCCACACATGGCCGTGCCGCTGGTTTCTGGTCTTGAATTCCGCATGAGCGGCGCGCAGTTCGTGCTCTTCGGGCGTCATCAGCGGGTCGTGTGCTGGGAGGAGCGGTGGGATCGGCCTGCCCAGCGTCTTGTGGACAATGTCTGCCACGGCGCGCTCGTATTCTGAGGAAATCATCCTTGGCGTGGGCGTGGCCGAACCGAGCACAGATCATTTTTTCTGACGTCTGTAAAAAAAAATGAGTCCCGCCGTCTCGCACACCGCCTGTGTCTGCTGCTGCCCGCTCGTCTGGGTCCTTGTCGCGTTCGCTTCCCTCGCGGACGGTTTAAAGACGATCCGGCGGCGTACCAAAACATGGAGAGGAGTTTATGCCTCAATATGATTGTGCGCAACGAGAGCCACATCGTCGTCAGGACGCTGGAGAACCTGCTGGAGAAGATCCCGCAGATCGATTACTACGTCATCTCGGACACGGGATCCACGGACGACACGATCGGGCTCATCCGCGGGTTTTTCGACGGGCGGTCGATCCCGGGCGAGATCTACGAGGACGCCTGGGTGGATTTCGGGCACAACCGCACGGTGGCGCTCCGGCGCGCCTACCGCAGGACGCGCTTCGTGCTGGTCTTTGACGCGGACGACGAGATCACCGGCACGATCCCGCTGCCGGATCTGCGCACGATAGACGACATCGACGGTTTCCTCTTTCGCTTTGGCGGCGACACGGCCGTCACCTACTACTGCCGCCTCCTCCTGGTCTCGAACCGGCTCCGCTGGCGGTACCGCGGCATCCTCCACGAATTCATCGAGTGCGAGGACGTCAAGGAGCCGCGTATCGCCTTCCTCGGCGGGTTCTACAGCGTCGTCTCCGGCCGCACCGGCTGGCGGAACACGTTCCCGGACAAGTACGCGAGGGACGCGGCGCTGCTGGAGGAGGCGCTGCTGACCGAGACCGATCCGGTGCTCAGCCGGCGCTACACTTTCTACTGTGCTCAGAGCTGGTTCGATGCCGGGAATCACGAGGAGGCGGAGCGGTGGTACCGCAAGACCGTCGAGACCGAGGGCTGGGATCAGGAGCGGTACTTTTCCTGTCTGCGGCTCTGGATGCTCGCCGTCGCGCGCGGCGCGGTCGAGGAATCGCTTTCGTGGCTCGTGCGCTCATCCGAGATCGATCCCGAGCGGCTCGACGGCGTGTTTGAGCTCGTCCGATACCACACCGAGAAAGGCATGTTCCGGATCGCGTGGGGCTACTACGAGGGCTTCCTCCGCCGCGTCTTTGAGAACAGCCAGGAAAACGCCCCCGACAAGCCCGAGAAGCTCTTTGTCAACCCGTGGGTGGCGCAGTTCGGTCTGCCGTACTACGTCATCCTCCTCTGCGAAAAAACGGGCGACCGCGATACCGCCCGGCGCATGTATCACAAGATCTTTCGCGCCCGCTTCCCAGAGAAAGACGACCAGAGGATCAGATCGCTGCTCGATCATCTCGAGCCGTGCTTCACGGAAGACCTCCGCGACCCGCTGCTAGGCTGGCTCGCGGCGCTGCGAGCCGCCGGCGTTCCGATCGACGACGGCATCGACCGGCGGTACGGCTACGACGTCCTCCTGTACACGGGCTGGGCTCCGTTCCCCTGGAACGGCGACACGCCGCGCACAAGAGCCCTCGGCGGCTCCGAGACCATGGCCGCCGGGCTCGCGGTTGCTCTCTCCGCGCAGCAGCACAGTGTGGTGGTGGTCGGGAACGTCCTCGACACCGTCGGCAGCCCGCGCTACCTCCACGAGGAGCGCGCCCGCGACGTCGTCCTTGGATGCCGCTTCCGCCTGCTGATCGTCTCGCGCGACCTGACTTTCCTGGATCGTTTCCGCGGCATCCATGCCGAAAAGACGATCGTCTGGGCGCACGACGTCGACGTCCTCGGCGGTCACCACCTCGCCGCGCCGATCTCCGCCTACGTCTTTGTCAGCGAGTGGCAGAAGAGGCTCTTCCTGGAGCGGTACGCCTCCCTCCCGCGCGACCGGTGCGTGGTCGTCCCGAACGCCATCGACGATTTCCGGCCGGTGGTCTCGACGCGCGTCGCGAACCGCTTCGTCTACTCGTCGTGCGTGAACCGCGGCCTCGAGAAGATTCTCGACCTGTGGCCGATCATCCTGGCCACGATCCCGGACGCCACGCTGTGGGTCGCGACGTACAACACTTTCCCGCGGAATCCCTGGGAGGAGACACTCCGGGAGCGGATGACGGCGCTGGACGGGGTGCGGATGCTCGGGCAGCTCGCCAAGCCGGAGCTGTACAAGATCCTGGCCACCTGCGAGTTCTGGCTCTACCCAACCACTTTCCTGGAGACGTTCTGTATCACGGCCGTCGAGATGATGGCTCACGGCGTCTTGTGTATCTACTACCCGGTCGCCGCGCTCCCCGAGACCATCGGCGAGGGCTGCGGCGTGCCCGTCGAGATGGGCCACGAGGTCGAGACGATCCTCACGCTGACCGCGAAGCGGAAAGAAGAGATCCGGCGCGCGGCTTACGACCGCTACCGCGAAAGATTCCTCTGGAAAGACTGGGCCGGCGACTGGGCCCGTGTCCTCGAGAACGCCAAGCCTCAGCAAAGGATCAAGGTCTTTTACGCCGGCGACGCCCGGCCGTCCACCGACCTCCAGGCCGAGCCCATGCCGACGGTCGACGGCACCCGGTTGTGCGAAACGCCGTACCTGGCCCGCGTCTTCCGTGACGGCAACGGACCACGACCGGAGATCCTCGCCCACCTCGTGCTCTGGCGGCGCCTGCGTCTCGACAGCGCCTTCGACACGTACGTGATCGATACCGCGCCCGGCTCCTACACCCTCACCAAGAAAGAAGCCGTCGTCCTTCTCCATCGCGCCCGCGCGGAGGGAATCGCCGATCTGTCGGGATTCGTCCAAGGACGCGCCGGCGCGGCGCCGGAGAAGCAGGCGACGGTGGGCATCATCTCCGCGACCGTCCGCGCAGAGAACACCGGTGGTCTCCGCATCATCGCCTTCACCGATCAGGACGAGCCGCCGGAGGGCGGCCGGCGCTACGACGACGAGGCCGGGCTGAACGCGCTCCTGTCCTCCGAGGGCGTGGATCTCCTGTACACCAACTCGACATCCAACCCGTTCCGCGCCGTCGACGCCTGTCCCATCATGTTTGCCCGCGATCATGCCTCCGTCCTCGACATCGGGGCGCTCCGCAAGGTCTTCCACGACGTCTTTGCTCAGGGATAGCGCTTCTGGTAGCAGAAATTAAAGAGGATGAACAAGAACAGGCCAAAAAGAACGGACTTGAAGACCAGGAGCGCGAACGGGCTGTTCTTGGCGAGGGGGAGGATCGACTGCAGGACACCGTCCGGCAGCGTCCCAGACAGCAGGATGTACACCACCATGATGGTCAGGAACGCCTTGAGCTCGAAGCGGAAACGTATTTCTGGCGGAGACGGTGGTGGCGTCGCCGTCTCCACAAAAGCCTCTTTCCGGGCGGTCGGAGGGAACATCCACCCAATGATTTCTCGCTCTTCTTTGGTGGGCGGGACGGAGTTCGTCGGCAGAGCCTGGATCGGATCACCCATTTTTTTTTACCTCCTCGGTGTGTGTCGTCTTTAGACTCGCCATAAAAAATGGTATTTTTTTTCTTTCTACGGAAAAAGCCATGAACCTGGATTTCAGCCTCAAGAAACTGGAGGACGCGGATCTCGAGATGACGCTCTTTGTCAACAAGGAGAAGATGAACATGCTGGATTTCATCTGCCACATGCAGTTCGAGTATTTTTCTTCTTTTTTCGTCTCGGCGCTCATCGACGTCCACACGCTCCACAAGGAGCCGTTCCGGACCATTGTCTTTCCCGTCTTTCGACACGCCGCTTTCCGGGACGCGATCGTTTTCCGGCTCTCGTACGACGAGGGCCGGGGCGGGCTCGGCGGTGCCGAGCTCTCGGCCGAGACGCGCTCCCGGTACTACCGGGTCATGCGGGAGAAAGACAGCCTCGTCTTTTTTCCCAGCCGCAAACAGACGGTGCAGAGCCTCTCCGAGCTGCTGATCCCCGAGAACAAGGTCTTTCTCCAGAAGCTCCTGAAAGGCGTCTTTGAGACCGTGTTTCTGATGCTGAGCGCCACTCCCCGGTCTTCCTGCGCGGTGGCCTGTCGGAACGAATTTTTATTTTTTATCCTCGCCCATGATAGAGATGGGCGAACCGAACGGATTCCGAAACAGCAAGATCTTTGCAAAGACGAGAGAAAGACTCCCGTACAGCCGGACACACGACTGCGGGTGCGGGAAAAAAAGAGCCTCCACCAAGTATCCTCCACTCGCGGTCTCGGCCATCAGGAACTCATTGTCGTCCGAAAAAACGGGTGATCAAACGGATCCGTAGGCCGGACGGCAGCGATCGCGGTCTGGTTCGACGGCGGCGCGGCCGAAAACCACGGCCGGTACCGCTCGTCCGGCTGCCTGGTCGGTTGCTGATCGTTGCGCCGAACCGTCCACTGCCGGTCGCGGGACGAGCGCCGACCGAGGAGGACGTCCTCACGGCGATCCGGCTCTTTCTTCCGGGCGCGGAAAGACTGGTTCGTGCCGTTCTGGTCGGTCACGACGCGGGTGGCCAGCTCTTTCTCGTGGCCGTTGAGGCTGGTGTACACGGACGACTGCTGGAACGAGCGGTACATCTTTTTTTTTTCGCACGAGGAAAAAAAAAATCCGTCAGATCAGATGCCGTATTTCTGGAGGACGCCGAGCGGCACGCCGCGCAGCGCTTCCCGGTTGGTGGAGCGCAAGACGATCCTGGGCGCACAATCGTTCAGGTAGGCCTCGTGCCACCGCCCGACGCACAGGCACCAATGATCGCCTGGCCTGAGACCGGTCAGTGCGTTTCCCCGCGACCGCGTGAAATCGAGGAAGCGCTTGTCCAGGCGGGCGCACACGAGGTGCCTGCCGCCATCGGACGGGACGAAAGAGCAAGAGCCGGAGCGGTCGTAGCCGGTTCCGGCACCGCACGGCTCGAGCGGGCGGTTGTAGACGTTCATCCTTTATCTCTATCCAAAAAACATTTCATCAGATGTGGAGCGCCGGGTCGTACTGGACGGCCGCGCACCGCGCGTGGAAATCCTGGTGGCCCCAGTGATCCGTCTGTGTCGAGCCCTCTTCCACGGCCAGCATGGGATAGATGATGGCTCGCCGGCCAAACTTGGTGATGGTCCAGTCCGGGGAGAACGCCGGCACGGACGCCGGCTCCGCGAACGCCCCCAGGACCCTCGCGGCTCCGTCCCTGCCCAGGATGTACATCTGTGAACCCCAGATCTGGTCGTGGTAGTCGAAAAAGCCAAAGACGGGCTCCACGGGCCGGTGCTCGCCAGAGTCGTGCGACATGACGGGATAGGCCACGAGATAACCGGCCAGGAGGACATCCAGGCCGATGCGCTCGTACGCGTCGAACGCGATGGGGAGCGTGCGGGCGAGGTCGCGGCGGATCCGGATGTCGTCCTCGCAGAACACACCAAACTCGTTCTCCGAAGCCAGGAAGCACCGGATCATGTCCAGGTGGTTGTGCATGACCGCGTCCGTCCGGAGGTGCTCCGGCCGGCACCGCGGGTCGTCGCGTTCCACCGTCTCGACCCACTCGATCGACAGGCCGACGGCATTGAAGCGTTCCTCCATCTTTTGTTTCCTTTCCGGGTTGTTGTAGGAAAAGCCGTAGATCCCGAACGACATTTGTTTGGATCTGGTGAAATGATTAGATCTTTTTTTTTGATCCAATATAGATAGGACAGATGCCGCTCCGACCGCGCTGTCTCGCCGTTCCGGCTCCGCCGTCTCTCAACATCTACAAACCGTCCCTCGACGGCCTCGGCCTCAAGAACATTGCCATCTACCCGTCCCGGTACGCGACCGCTGTCTCCAGCGGCAGGCTGAACTGGGCGAACGTCAATTTCCAGGTGATAGGAGAGTCCAGGAAGCGCGTATGGGAATTCAAGGGCGCCGGCACCACGGATGCCGACACTGTCAGCATTACGTACGTCACACAGACGGTCAATGACATCGGTTTCGAGGGCTTCGTGTCCGGGACAATCACGTCCGATGGCCATACAACGGCCATGAACGCGACCAAGTACGCGACGGTGAGCACGTCGAGCGTGGATAACGTTACGACAGTGACAATCACGATCTCGGGGCTCGGGACGCTAGGGGAGTATGGCTACACGATCTATGTGAATGATAAATGGCAAGGCACCGTGCTTTGTGCTTTCACCGGATGTTCGCTCGAATATCAGTGAGAAAAAAGATTTGATAAGGCAGACACGCCTCTACAAGTTCCCCGCGCTGCCGCGACCGAGAGAGGCTTTAGAGTATAAGACAACGTAAGTTTTGTTAGCGCACCGACAGCTCCATGATTCTCTACACGCCCCGCCGGACGACCCGCCTCCGGCGGTTCCGGTCGTCCTCCACGAGCTCCGTCGGTGGGATCAGGCCCGCCTGCGACGGGATGGTCGTCCAGTTGTCCGTCCGCTGCCAGTCCTGCGTGACCGGCCGCGGTGCCAGCCAGTCGCGGTAGGTCGGTACGATGCCGCCGACGGTGCCTTTCTGGCAGCACGAGCACGACCTCGGACGGCCGGGCGGCCGATCCGTCGACACCTGCTCGACGAGGCAGCGCTTGCGCTGGGGCGAGACCTCGAAATAGAAATTCTCGGGACACGGCTTCATGAAATACAGGATGATGCCCACGATGTAGAGGACGGTGAAGGCCGCCACGAACCAGTTGTGCTCCGTCGGGTACTTTTTACAGAAATAGAATATCAGGATCAGGAAATACAACACGCTGATGACGATGATCCACGGGAGGGTCGTTTGGTTCATCCCTTTTTTGTGAAAGGAGGAGATTATTTTTTTTCGTCTCGTATTTTTTCATGTCCGCACGGAAATGATCGATCGTCGTGTCGTAGCGGCTCCGCAGCACGCCCTCTCTTGCCTCGTCGTATGTCTTGCTCAGGATCCACTTGTCCTCGCGGATGGTGCGCTCCATGAGGAAGCGCGTCAGCGCGCTCCCGATCTCGGTAAAGAGAGGAAAATACGGATCCACCCAGAAATTCCGGTAGATCTTCCAGTACAGGATCGATTTCTTGGAGGAGACCGGGATGGTCCGGGTAAAGACCGTCTTGACAATGTCCCCGGCAAACACCCTCGTGATCGTGTTGGTCGGCAGGTGGTACTCGTTCTCGACGACCACGACCGGTGCCCTGCCGACCTTGGTCGAGATCGTGTCGTCTGCCGGGTGGTACTCGAAGCGCGCGCGGAAGCCGTGCTCGCCGAGCCGCTCCGTGCGGATCTTTTCCGGGAGGGGCTGTTTCTTGTTGCCGAACGAGTGGACGTACGAGATGTGCATCATGTCCAGGAGGTTCTCGCACACCCACCGGTAGTCCTTGTTCATCTCACACGAGCCGTCGATCGACACGAAATCCGGGTCGAACTCTTCTTCCGGAAAGAACACGGGTGGCACCACCGCGTCGCCGGCCGGTCGGAAATACAGGAAATCGCTCAGGAGCGTCGTGGGATACACCGGGAGCGCCACCCGCGACTCGAACGCCGGTGGCGAACGCACCGGATCCGGGATCCGGCAGAACCGCCCGTCGCAGAACTCAAAGCCGTGATACCCGCAGTGGAGATTGTCGTGCTTGTTCAGCCAGCCCGTCGCCGCGAACGATGCCCCCTGGTGGGGGCAGATGTCCGAGTGGACGACGTACTCGGACGTTCTCGTCTTTTTGTAAACGACAAAAGGCTTGTCGTCAATGATGATCTTGTGGAGTTCGCCACTATCGATTTTTTCCAGCGCCCGGCGAGAGAGGATCGGATACCAGAAAGGGAGGAGGAATGCCGAGAGCCGCATTTATAACGGGTCATTTTTTTTGTTAGATCACAAAAAAAGAGACATGGAAGGGTGGCAGATCGCGCTCATCGTGGTCGCGATCGTGGTGATTGCCGCCGCGGTGGTGCTGCCCATGACGCTGATCCGCCGGCCGGTCATGATGGCGCCAAGCGCTGAACAGCGGAACGCACCGCCGGTGGCCGCGCAGCAGGACAACCAGCGGCCGCGGAACGCACCGCCGGTGGCCGCGCAGCAGGACAACCAGCGGCCGCGGAACGCACCGCCGGTGGCCGCGCAGCAGCAGCGACAGCCGAACGCACCGCCGGTGGCCGCACAGCAGCAGCGACAGCCGAACGCACCGCCGGCCGCACAGCAGCAGCGACAGCCGAACGCACCGCCGGTGGCCACACCGACAGGAATCGCATCACCGGACGCCGTCACCGGCCTGATTGCGAAACTCCGCGCCATCCACGGGGCGGAGCCGCTCGTCTACGATCCCGTCATCGCCTCCGTGTCTCGGGCGTACGCGGATCGCCTCCTCAGGAATGGCGGCGCTCTGGTTCACAGCCGGAATCCGGACTACGGCGAAAACCTGGCCTCGTTCCGTGGCTATCCTTACGACGAGGTGGCACTCATGAACAGGGCGGTACAGGCGTGGTACGACGAATCCCTCTACTACAACTACGACAATCCCGGGTTCAGCAGCGCGACGGGTCATTTCACGTGTCTCGTCTGGCGGTCGAGTCGGTTCTACGGGATCGGTCTAGCGTACGATCCGGCGACAAAGACCGCGATCGTCGTCATGAACACGGCTCCACCGGGCAACATCAACACACCGGATTATTTCCGCGCCAATGTCCTGTCGCCACGATGAGAGAAAAAAAATCTTTCTATGCCGCCGCGATCGACCACCGCCAGCCCCGGCCGACGCGATCCCACCCGACGCGTCGCCCGTCCACGGTCCCGAGCTCGACGCTCGTGCTCCCCGCCGACACGGCCTCCCGGTCGCAGCCTGACAGGCCGTGGACGGCCGTCGCGACGCCTTTCGCGGGACGCATCATCGGGCAGTTCAGCCCGTCTTCGCGGACGCTGCACCGTTCGTCCGTAAAGAGAAAACCGAATTTGGAGTAGCACCGGCAGGCGGCGGTGTTGGCCGCCTGGCCCTCGCCCGCGTACCGGCCGACCCGCACCTCCAGAGACAGATCCAGCGTCCCGTACCGCTCGATCAGGTACAGGAAGAGCCGCTCGCACAGCCTCTTGCCCCGCTGGCTCTTCTTGACACAGACCGAGTGGACGTAGGCCGACCGATCCTTGCCCTCCTGGAGAAAGAGGAACGCGACCGGGCGGCCGCCCGCGGTGATGCCGATGAACCGCTGGCTCGGTCGCTCGAAATAGGCCGTGCGGACGGCCGAGTTTTTGAGGTGGGGAAAGCACTCGACCAGCATCTTGCGGATCGTTCGGCGATCCGCCTCGCTGATTTCCTGGCTCGGCATGTCCATCACAGCGGTGGTCGGTGCCGCCGCCGGCGCAGCCGTAGCCGCAGCCGTTTTTTTTTCGAGGACGTAGTAGAAATCGGCTTGGATCAGATCCGCGCACTGTGCGGCATCCTCCAGATCGCACAGCGCGTCGGCCTGTGGATCCACGAGGTAGAGGTGGCCGTCGTCTCCCCGCCCAATCACAAAGGCATGCCGCTTCTGACCGGGCTCCGGCGAGCCAAGGGGGGGACCGCCGGGATGGGTTCGGTATCCGGCAAACACGCCCTCTCGCGCACCCAAAGACTGGATGTGCCCGAGCAGCCCCTGGAAATCATTGAACCGGCGGAGGCGGTACTCGTTCGCGTCGTCCAGCACGCGGAACATGTCCAGCAGCTGGGTGGTGTCGATGCCGGCGGGCGTGATGAGGATGCGCATGAGATCGGCCTGCTTCTCGTCCACGAGACCGAGCACCTGGAGGGCGTTGACGACGCAGTCCATCGGCTTCCTGACCAGGCGTTTCAGGAACGATCTGGTGATCTTTTCTTGCGAGAGCGTGAACCGGACAAGAGACCACATGTCTTTTTTTTCCACAAAAAAAAAAAACCGCGAAAGCATGAGCCTAGCCGAAATACAGGTGGTGCTCGATCCTTGTCCCCCGCGGGTGGTAGATCCACACCGGCTTCGGCTCGATCCGCACGCCGTTCACCAGCGTTTCTCCGGACTCTGTGAACGAATCCAGAGACCATCCCTGCTCGTCCACACGCAGGTTCATCAGCAGCGACGTGCGCAGGTAACCAATGTGCTGGCGGTACCGCACGAGCTTCTTGGTCTGGAGCGCGGGCACGACGACCGGTGCGGGCGGCCGGATCTCCGGCAGGTTCGTCGTGATGAAATCCCGAAAGATCCCGTCGTCGTCGCCGTCGGCCTCGTAGATGTAAAAGAACGGGAACTGTGGGTTCGAGAACGCGATGCGGCTCTCCGCCACCGCCACGTCGTCATTCCGCGGCACAAACCGGATCGTCTCATGATCCCCGTCGACACGGATGACCGCCTGGACGTCAAACGTCTCCAGCCGGACGCTCACCCCTTTCTCGTGCGGCAGCAGCGTGCACGCCGAGTCGCCCCCGGCCGTCCGCAGGATAAGCGGCCGCTCCAGATAGCCCGCGAGCCCGCCCATGATGTCCCTCGGGAGCTCCTCGGCCTCGCTCAGCCGGACAGAGAGATCCAGATCCGTCTCCCAGACCAGCCGGTTCACGAGCAGCTCGCGCTTCTTCTCCGTCCCGCCGCCGCTCCGCAGAACCACCGGCTTGGGCTTCAGATCCACCTGCGCTTTCCTGGAGGGCGCAAAATTGTACGTCGGCGTCTTTTTCCCCGTGTAGCCGTAGATATTCTCATTGTTCTTGCCGAGGAACATTTTTTTCCTCTCATGCCGCGTCCTTAAACCAACACACCCGTCTCATCTGACAGAGGACGAGAAAAAAAATCTATGGATGACAAAGGAAAAATAGGTGGTTCTCAAAAACTACAATGAAATGTCTTTACAGGGCGAAGCCGACGACTCGGCTGCGGTCGTCCAACGGATTCATACAACCTGGCTACCTCATGACGTTCTGACGCACATAGCCATAATGAAAATCCCAGTGTATTTGCTCACATCCACCATCGTTTCCTATCGTCGTTCAGGACGAAACCCATGGCGAGGGATAAAGTGTCGCGCGGTGAGAGCCTCTCACGGGGTCTCTTTCAGGATGCCTTTTTCCACTGACAGCCCCAAATTCTCCATGAAACAGACGCATCGTATCATTCGTTTCGAAAACGATTTCAGTCGGGGGTACGAGGACATCATCGTGTAAACGATCACACTAAGATGTGGAAACCGATATACGAATAATCAGAGAGACGACGACCACGAGCACCACCACGATGCCGACGACGATCAGTGCCAGGATCAGGGGTGAGAGCCGTTTCTTTTCGGGAACGCGGCGGCGGTCGAGAAAGCGCAAGAAATCATCCCGCGTCCGGATCGTCCCGAGGCCGTGCGAGCGGAGGCTCGCGCGGGTGTGCGGGCACCGGATGTCTTTTTCGAGAACGGTCTTATCGCCGAGGAGGAGCCGGACTTTCAGGTTGCCGTCGTGCGCGTCCAGCGTCCGGTCGTTCCAGAACTTGGGCTCGTCCTCCCGCGTGTACAGGTGGTAGAGGATCACGCGGTTCGGCGTGTACACGTCGTAGCCGTGCGTAAACGCCCGGGCGGACAGGAGGATCTCCTCGCCGCCAAACACGTCCATGAGCCAGGGATCAAAGGGCACGTCGCGGACGAACGAGCCCGGCGCGAAAAAGAAGCCGGCCGCGATGTAGGCGGATCTCTCGGGCCGTGCCGGCGGCTTCTCGATGGAGGCTCCGTCGAAAACAATAATCTTGTTGTGATCGGTGTGATGGCTCCGGATGACCGTAACGAGCGCGTCGTCCGGGGGCTCGGGCTCGTAGTTGGCGATCTCGAGGGGATACGTGGACAGGATCGCTTTTGGCGTGCCGAGCGCGCGGTGCATAGCGACCAGCATGGTGTCCCACCTGCGACGGAACGACGTGTGCGAGTCGATCTGGAGGTAGTAGTCCTCGTCCCGGTACAGCGTGGAGCAGAGATACCGCGCCCGCGCGGGTCCGCGGGCCTCGGTGTGCGGCAGGACAATGCTCCGTGTGTTGCTGGCGGCCAGCGCAAACAGCGGATGATCCTCCGGGAAGACACACCCGATATCCGCGCCCGCCTTGTTCTGCTGGCAGATCCCGACGCGGACGCGCTCCGGGTGCTCGGCCGTCTCGAACAGGTTCGTGATGGTGCGCGGACAGTGCTTGTCCCGGTACGACGCGACCGACACAAAGATCGTCGGTGGCGACGAGAAGCCCTCCCAGACCGCCGTCAGGTCGTCCCACGGGATGTCTCGTCTCTCGTAGAATGTTTTGGGGTGCCGGAGGATCGTCTCGCGGCGGATCGCGAGCACGCCGGGCGGCGGCTCGGCCGCCGTGTCCTCGAACCACGCGATCGACGGCGGTTGTTTAGGGTCGCGGACGACGACCAGGCGAGGGGGCAAGTGGTCGTAGTTCCGCACGATAAAGCCGGGCAGATCGGCCAGCGGTCGCGGCGGCCGGCCGAGGTACGGCTCGAGCCAGGCCGGTCGGCCGTCGCAAAAGACAACGGCATCGTTCCGGTACCGGAGCGACTCGCCCGCACGAGAAAAGGCCGTGGCCGGGTAGCGCGGTGAGCGGTACAGGAATCGGCGGTTTCCGTTCATCCCCCACCACCGGCCGTCCGCGGAGCGAATCCGGAGGAGGCCGTCCGATCCGGTGAATAATCCTGTCTCCATTTATGCCTTAAAAAAAATAATATTCAAATCATCAAACAATGTACATCAGCGTTGGCTACAATTGTTTTCCGCGACTCTTTATTTCGAAAGAATTGAGTCATACAAAAGGAAACGGATACAAGACATGTCCGTTCGACCTGTGTATCACCCCGTACGATGCGCTCTATCGTTGTCTGGAGACCGATTTCAGTTTTTTTTTTCACGGGCTCCATCTCGTTCCGGGTCAGAACGCCGACGGGGATCGGAGTCAGTGTGGACCCGGTGGTCAGAACATTACACGAAGGATCCACACACTCTCATCTTTTCAGGGACGCGCCGAACGATGATGATTTTTATATCCGCAACGATTTTGAGCAATTCAAGATCCGGTATACACAGAGGATCGAGAATTTCAAAAAATACATGAGAGAATGTGATCGGATCGTCCTGGTCCATCACGATCCAGACAACAAACCCACCGATGCCCTTCTCCAATTGGTGAGAGAAAAATACCATCCACGGATCACGCTCCAGGAGATATGATTTATAGATCCGCGGGTTGAGACAAAAGAGCATGGAGCACGTCTTTTCCAATGTCTTGCAGTTCCTCATCGGCGGACGGAGCCGGCCGTGCCCGGACATCCACGCTTTTTTCCATCATCTCCGGCGGCACGCGCTGCTCGCGGAACTAGAAAAAACGAGCTACGGAAAACGGATCGTCCTGGACGCGGCATACGCCACGCCGAAAGCCACCGGTGCCTTGTTCGACCTCCGTGGCCAGTGTCTGGATGCCATGTGCCGTCAGGTCTTGCGCGACAAGAAAAGAAATTACGTCTTCCGGACGCGCCACGTCTTTGGCGCGCCAAAGACGTCTACCCGCACCATCGGGATCGTCTTGTACAATGATTGCTTCTATCTGGTTTCGCTGAGGGATGGCGAGATCACCGGCTGCCTCACATCCAGTCATCCGACACGAGGATAAAATCGCCGTACCACAGCGCGGGCTCGCGCGGAAAGTGCTCGAGGATGCTCCGGAAAAGATCCTGCCAGTCCTGCCAGTTCATCATCTGGAATATCCGAGAATTAGTCAGTTACACGCAACACGCCGGCCGGATCAGAGCATTCCAATTTTTATGTAATCTTCTTTGTGGCGAGGAAAGCCTTCCAGGCCTTGCCCGTCTCGTCCGTCTCGAGCGGGCGCGGCCGCCTCCGTCGCCTGGTCTTGGTCATCTTCACCAGCGTCCTCAGATCCGCCGAGAAAGATGGATCCGGATCAAAGACCTTGTCCGCCGTGCCCGCCTCTACGAGCTCCCGGATCATCCTGAATGCCTCCCCGATCGACTCGTACGAGCCCCAGACCTCGATACAGCCGCGATCCGGACGCGAAAAGACGTAGTGCGCGCCGGCCGTGGCGGTGATCTGTTCGAGCCGATCCTCGATGCCCGGCAGGTCGTGGTCGGGCAGGATAAAATCACCGAACCAGATGTTGGGGACGAGCGCCGGCGGCGAGTAGACGCCCGGAACGGGCTGCCAGGATCGGATCTCCACGAGCCGCCGGAGCAGCGCGGTGGCGATCCCGATGGCCTCCCGCGAGCCAGAGATCCGGAGGAGGCCGTCTCCGCCGCGATCGATGCGATCGCATCCCGACTCCCTGGCAACGTGCTCCAGGTCGGCATCGGTCAGGACGGCGCCGTCGGTGAACGAGACGATATGGTTCGGCCGCGGCAGGCCGTCCACCAGCCCCTGGAGGAGGCCGAACGCCGTCCCGATCGACTCGTACGAGCCCCAGACCTCGACACAGCCCCGATCCTGCCGGAGAAAGATGTAGTGCGCGCCGGCCTCGTGGGTGATCCGCTTCAGGTTCTTGCCCTCGCGTCCGATCAGGCGGCCGGCCATGGAGAGCGCGTGCCCGTCCAGGATGAAATCGCCGAACCAGATGTTGGGGTGGAGCGCCGGCGGCGAGTAGACACCGGGGATCGGTTGCCAGCCCATGAAAGAGTCGGCGCGGATCATCGTTGTTGGTTTGGGTTGATTGAGACTGTGGGCACGGGAGGAGAGACAGAGGTGAGAATCCATGCGGTTTCAAGATGGAGAACACTATCTACCACACGGTGGCGGTCTGTCGATCAGTTTTTGCTGACCGCTTCGCTGGCCGGTGCTGCGTTTTCAACCATCTGGTTTCGACGGCGGTCTGTGGATCAGTTTTTTCTCACCGTTTCGGTATCAGACGAGAGAGTCGTTATTGTCTTAAGGTCGCACCGCAACGGACAAAGATGATTCGCCGGATCGTTCTCTTGTCTGTCCTCGCGGCCACGAGCGGTTTCATGCAGGTTTTTGATCTCTCTCGCAACGTCTCGCTGCCGGTCGTGCCGTTGTGCGGGGACTGCCAGTTCCTGTTCTGGGAGGGCTCGGACGCGTTGCTGCCCGGCCGGGAGCGCATGCGGTGCGGGCTGTACGGCCGGAGGAGCGTCCTGGACGGCGCCGTCCGGTATTTTTCGTGCGCGGTGGTGCGCGACGATCCCGACCGCTGCGGAGCCGAGGGACGGCACTTTGTCCGCCGCGTGCCTTTCTCAGAAAAAAAATGATCCGGTTTTCGAAAAACGTTTTGGCGGGCAAGCAGCACATGGAAAAACGGATCGCCAGCATCGAGGAGCAGATCGAGAGACTTATGCTCAAGAAGCAGAGGCTCGAACAGACCGCGAAAAAAAAGGATTTTTTACGCGAGGAGAACATCGGCGCTCTGCTGATTTTCAGGAAAAGACTGACCATGACGGAGTCGTGTCCCTACGCGTAATCCAGGCTCGGTTAGGATCAGAGTCCAGAACTACCATTACATGGCCGGTAAAGGGAGCATGTCCAGCATCAGCGACGACGCCCGGGACGTGTACCTGAAATACCACGACGTGGATCCGGATGCGTTATTGTGGATGTATCGAAATTTTCCCTCGTGTCTGTGATGATATTTTTTTTTTTGACATAAAATGACTCAGCAGAAAAAAGGAACCAGCCGCAAGATCCGGATCGGCCAGACGGTCTACGACGTCAGCGACCTGCCCGCTTTCGCGGTGTGGACGGCGCGGCAAGACCAGTTCGGCTCCGCGCTCCGTCAGATCCAGATCAGGCAGGACGACATCCCGAACGAGGTCTTTGCCGCGCTGCTCGCGCTCCTGCGGTCGCCAGATCCGGATAGTCTTGTCCGGCATATGGATATCGTGCTGGTCTACGAGCTGATGCGGGTGATGGATTATTTCGGCATGTACGGGAACGACACGAGGCAGGTGCGGCACGCGCTGTACGGGCGGCACCGGCACCACGTGCAGGGCAGTAAAACCCGGATCCATGAGGTGTACGACGCGGTGCCTCAGGACTTCCAGCGGCAGATCCAGAAAGAGCAGGAGCAGAAAAAAGAGCGCAAGGAATCGCTCCACCGGCAGATCGGAAAGATCACCCATCCTGTGCTCATGAATCGGCTCGTTCTTCGACGGCAGCTCCGCCAGACGCCGCGAGATGCCGGCCTTCGGCGGCGGGTGCTGCTGGATGCCGTGCGGTTTGTGCCGCCTGATCCTCTCGATCCCCTCGCCGTCAGGAGGGAGCCGCAGGTTCATCGGTTCTATTTCCTGGACAACGTCCTTGCCCGGATGCTCCGCGATCGCGATCGCGCGAGAATCTGGCCAAGGATGATTTACAACCACCGCGTGGCCGTCGCGTACGGCGTGGTGGATCGGAACGGTGAGTACCGGATCATGGAGAATATCTACATCTTGCCCCCCGGTGAAGCGTTCAACCCGGACATGCTGGACGAGGGTCGCCTCGTCCTGGATGAGGTCCATGATATTACGCAAGACCTGCCGCGTGTCTATAGCGTACGGCGTAGTGGATGAGATATTACGCAAGACCTGAGGTAAAACTGAATACCGGATGGATTTTTTTTTCTGTTGGAAAAATGAATCATTTCTTTCAAGAGGCCGTGCGGCGCTTCCCGAATAAAGAATTCCTGATGGGCGCGACACGGCTCGATCTGTACAAGATGTCGCTGGACATCCGGGACCGTCTGGTGGATCGTGGGATCCGCGCCCAGGATCGGGTCGGGCTGATGGCACCCAAGGATCCGGGCTGGGTGGCCGGCGTCATGGCCTGTGCCGCGCTGCGGTGCGTCCTCGTGCCCGTGCCCGAGAACGGCCACAGGCTCCTGGAGCGCTCGGCCACCGCGGCCGTCCTCTACAAGGACGGCGCGATCGAGTGGCGGACGAGCACGCAGAATGACACAACGGCGGCACGAGACGACGCGCTCCTGCTCCACACGTCCGGCTCGACGTCGCGGCCGAAAGGCGTCCTCCTGTCGTCCACGGCCGTCCTCGCGAATATAGACGCGATCGACCGCCGCGTCGGCGATTCGATCCTGCCGACGGACCGGTCGTTCAGCATCCTGCCGTGGCACCACTGCTACGGCCTGGTGTGCGAGATGCTCTACCTCTTTCACAAGGGCGCGTCCATTGTGCTGCCGTCGTCGCCGAACCTCCGCGGCGTGGCGCTCCTCCGCGAGCTGCGCCGCGCCAGGCCCACGCTCTTGTACACGGTGCCGCGGCACCTGGAGAAAATCCGTGCGGCGGATCGGCCGTGGCTGCCCGGGTGGATCCGGCGGAACGTGTTTTTTGGCTCGCGGCTCCGCATGATGTCGGTGGGTGGCGGCGCGTGTCCCGGCGAGATCGTCCGCTATTTCGAGGACGCGCTCGGCGTGCCCGTCTACCAGGGTTACGGGATGACCGAGACGAGTCCCATGATCAGCCTGAACGCACCCGGCCTCGACCGGATGGGCAGCGTCGGCCGGCCGCTGCACAAGACGAGCATCCGCATCGACGAGACCACCGGGGAGATCCTGGTGCGCTCGCCGTCCGTCATGGAGGGCTACCTCGCGTCCACGGATCCGGTCACGACCGAGCCGTTGGATCTTACCGACGACGGCTTTCTCCGAACCGGCGACCGCGGCCGCCTGGATGCCGACGGCTTCCTCTTTGTGGACGGCCGCCTCCGCGACTCGTTCAAGCTCAGCAACGGCAAGTACGTCCATCCTGCCGAGGTCGCGTCCTGTCTCGGGATCATCCCCGGCGTGGATCAGGTCATGGTCTTCCCGGCCGAGAACCATTCGCACGTCCGCTGCCTCGTCCGGACGACGGACGAGGACGAGTTCCTCCGCCGGCTCCGAGAGAAAGACGGCATCGAGTGGCTGGAGCGGTACGAGATTCCGCGCGAGATCCTGTTCCTCGACGAGCCGCTGACGGCCGGAGACGGCTTCGTCTCGCTCAAGCAGGAGCTCGTCCGGCCGGCCGTGCTGTGCGGGCTGATCAACGGGAAAATCCGTGTGCGCGCAAAAAAAATCTGAGATATAAAATGGCTAAAAAACTCGACCGCATCTTTCGCGCGTCTCCGCCCCTGTATTATCTGCTAACGTCGATGCCGGTCGATGCGCGCAACGAGTCTCTGTCTCGGATCGAGACACGACAGGACGGCACGCTCCAGACGACCGATGCCCAAACGCTACTCGTGTGATACAGAAAAGATTGTCCGACAGATGGGTTTTGATCAAGCGGTGATCCGGGCGCTCGAGCAGAGCTCTGGATCTTTGTCTTACGAGAGCTCACGGATGCGGTCTAAAAAGATAATAACGTAGGTACAAGAAATGGGTGTGTACGTCTTTCGTTCCCGGCACGGGCCGTACATCAAGGTCGGGCATTACAGCGGCCGGAACGCGTACAGCCGGGTCGCGCACCGGGGCTTCTACTCGTGCGCGTGCCCGGCAGAGATCCGGGATCGGGTGTCGGTGGGCGACGTGGAGCTGGTGGCGTGGCATCCGTCCCTCACCCGGAAAGACGAGACGGCGGTCAAGAAGCAGTGGAAAACCGATCGGCTCCACAAGAGCGAGTGGTATCCGGCGGCCTGCGAGGAGGCCATCCGGGCGTTCCTGACCACCAGAGAGCCGGACCAGAAAGAGGCGTGCGACCTGGCCGCGGCGGTTGCCACGCGGCGGCGGCTGTGATGGCCACCGTAAGCAACGGAAACATCTTTTAGGACAATAAAAGATGTCTCGGCACTTTTTTGTCATTGGCTGCGGGCAGTTCGGGGCGGCGCTAGCCACGCGGCTGCTCGGTAGGGGTTACGGTGTCACCGTCCTGGACGACGGTTTCGGTGCCGACCGGCAGACGCCGTGGGGATGGTTCCGTCGCGCGACGCTGCAGCCGCGGAGCCGGCAGCCGGGCTTGATCGAGCCGATGTGCCTGCCGTTCACCAGGAAAGGGCCGATGATCATCTCGTCGAGCCGGGATGCCAGTCGGCGGCTCTGGCAGCAGTGGCTCGACGGGTGGCGCGGCAACACGGATGCTCGGCTGCTGACGAGGCAGGAGAGGGACGAATTCGCGATCCGGGATCGGCACGCGATCCTCTGCGACAGCCGGGATTTTCTGCTGGATTTCTCCAGCTATCATGCCCACCTGATGGAGCGCATCCACGACGACCGCCGCGCGGTCGTCATCCCGAGCCGCATGCGGTCGTTCGGACACCGCGACCGTACGGTCACGCGTCTCGTGACGGAAACCGGCAACGGCCTCCGGGTGGACGACCGGGACACGGTCGTGTTTGCGCTCGGCAACCAGACCACGCGGTTCTTTTCGTACCCGATCCTCAGGATCCGTCTGCCGTTCATGGATGTCGCGCCGGCCGCGGGAATGCCGTCCAGCGGCGTCCTCGCGTGGTGGAACGAGACGGCCAGCATCCAGCACCACGAGGGTTTCACCAGGATCGGCTGCGGCCTCCAGGGCCGGGTCGACGCGCTGCCCGAGCTCCGGTACTGGCACCGCTACATGTCTTTTCTCGGCAAGACGAGGTACGCGCATTCTGGTCCCGACGTCCCGGCGCGCCTCCTGCGGGCCGCGTTCACGAGGCTCGGGCTGCCACCCGGGCTCTGGCGAGACGACGCGATCCGTTCCTGTGTCGTCGACGCGACCCCGGCTTTCCGTCCGATCGTGGATTTCTGGGGCAGGAACGCGCTCGTGGTACACGGCTTCAGCGGCTCCGGCTTTACGGCGCACGAGGACTGGTTTCTCCGAGACATCCTGGATTCTCTGGAAAATCATCATCGACCGGTGCCGCGGCTCCGGGCGCTCGCGCCACTCTTCTCGAGAGACGACCGGTCGTTCCTGTACTGACGAGGTCTAAGACCAGTCATCATCTACAAGAAAAGGATGCGTCGTTTTCTTTTCCTGCTGTTGGTTGCGGCCATGGCCGCGGCATTCTCCGGCGGCAACGACACGCGGTATTTCTATCTCCACGTCAATTTGTTCCGGAGTGATCCTCAGCGGTACGCCCGCGAATTCCGGCAGGAGATCGCGTGCGGCGCCGTCCCGACACGCGTCCTTTTTCCGGCGTCTTGCCTCGAGGAGGCCGCCGCGTACCAGGCCGATTCCGTGGCTCGCGCGTCGTGCCCGATCAGCCACGAGACCTGTCCGCAGGACTGCGGCCGCTTCGGCGGCTGTGGCTACACGGAGCGTCTCCGGTCTTTCTGTCCTAACGCGACCGCCGCGGTGGAGGTTCTGAGCCAGGGTCCGCGCCGCGTCCGGCGGATCCTCGACCTTTTCTTTCGTTCACCGGGACACTGTGCCCACCTTTCCCGGCCGTCCGCCGACTCGATCGGCGCCGACCTCACCCGTGTCGACCGGAACGTCTTTGTCGCGGATCTCGCCTTCCTGAACCGGACGGATCTACCGCCGTTCATAACCGCGTGGTGCGATCCGGAGGAGCGGTGGTGCGCCGCGAGCACCACGCTCACCAACGAGAGCGCGCTGGTTGTGTGGTCGGACGACGGCCAGAAAAAACGGGCTGCAGCGTGGTTCGCGCCGGGATTTTTCCGTGCCGAGAACATCAGTGGGAAAGCCACCAACGTCTGGTTCACGGCCGGCAGCAAGACCTCGCCGCGGTACGCGATCCGCTAAAAAAAAGAAAAAAAAAATCTGATCAGAATAAAAAAAAATGAGTGTCAGCCTGAAAGGAGCCATCGGCGTCGTCATCGCCCTTGCCGTCATCCACTTTGTGCTCTCTGCCGTCTACCTTGGCTACCACCAAGATTTTTCGACTTTCGGGTTCAACAACGTGGCGCCCCTGCTCGCGGTCTCCATCGTGGCCAACCTCGTCATCATCATCTGCGCGTCCGCGTACCTCGGCTCGCACTCCAGCGAGGGATTCGATATGAAAAAGCGTTATCATGATGTCGAGGAGCGTCTGAAACATATGGGAAAAAAAAAACACATGAAATAAAAAAAAACGGAAAAAAAAAAATTCTAGAATAAAAAAATGAGTGTCAGCCTGAAAGGAGCCATCGGTGTCGTCATCGCCCTTGCCGTCATCCACTTTGTGCTCTCTGCCGTCTACCTTGGCTACCACCAAGATTTTTCGACCTTCGGGTTCAATAACGTGGCGCCCCTGCTCGCGGTCTCCATCGTGGCCAACCTCGTCATCATCATCTGCGCGTCCGCGTACCTCGGCTCGCACTCCAGCGAGGGATTCAAGGAGGACAAGGAGCAGGATTCCTCTGAATAGATCATTGTGAGATGTCGCCGTCGTCTTTTTTTCCCTGCTGAAAAAAAACCCTACAAATACATGGATTCCGGCGGCGCCGTGCTCGTCATGTGGAAATTCTTGAGAAAGACGTCGACGCTCGTCTTGTCCAGCACGATCGGGAACTCGTACGGGTAGTACCGATCCGGGAGGGCGAACGAGCACGGGATGCTCTTCTGGTTCGTGACCAGGAAACTGGCTTTCCCGAGGATATCTTTGATCGCGCGCTCGATGCTCCGGATGCCTTTCTCGGACTTGGAGACCGCGTTGACGACGTGCCGCGCGATCTCGTCGTCCATGACGATTGAACCGGCTGCCAGATGGAAATTCTGGAGGTGCTTCGGGAGGAGGTAGTCTTTCAGGATACGGACTTTCTCCTCGGGCTTGTACCCGTCCACGCGGATGTAGTAGATGCGATCCCGGAGCGCCTCGTCCTCGGGCATCGAGTTCATCGAGTAGATGAACCAGATCGACGAGAGGTCGATCATGACGTCCGAGAGGTAGTTGTCCCGGAAGCTGTTGTTCTGCGTAAAATCCGTCAGGTGGAGCAGGCAGGCCAGGATGTCCTTGTTCTGGCTGATCTTTTCGTACTCGTCGAAAAACAGGATGCCGTTCTTGTAGCCCATACGCGACAGGCATCGGACGATCTCGCCCGGCTTGGAGCCCACGTACGTGTAGTCGAAGCCGCGCAGGAACTCAGCCGAGTTGACGCCGCCAAACGTGATCTGTTCGAACGGAAAGTCCAGAACCTTGGCCAGGCAACGGGCGATGGACGTCTTGCCGACGCCGGGCTCACCCACGAGCCCGAGGCAGCTCCCGGTCACCGATGGGTTGCGGAGCTTGTTGTGGATAAAGATGAGCAGCTGCTCTTTGACTTTGTCCATCCCGTACAGCTCCTCGTCAAAGATCCGCCGCGCGTGGACGAGGTACTCGCTGAGCCCGTTCTCGCGCACGGGGAACTGTTTGATCCGGTCGTGCGGCAGATCCAGAGCCATCTTGATCCAGGCCTTGAGCTTGTAATACTCCTCGTCGATCTCGTCCATCTTCTCCAGGAGCTCGAGGTATTTCCGGTAGATGGCCTCCTTGTTGGCCTGGGAAGACTGGAGCGTCAGGATTCGGTACTGGATGTCGTAGTTCTCGTTGTAGTCGCGGTATTTTTTCTCGATCTTTTTCAGGTCGGTCTTGTGCGCGAGGTACTTGGGATACTCTTTCTTGTGAAGCCGGGTCAGCTTCTGGATCTGCCGGCGCAGCACCTTGCGCTCTTCGGTGAACGGCATCGAGTTCTCGTAGATCATGATCCAGTCCAGGATCTCGGCCTTGTGCTTGCGGCGCATCGGCGTGGCCAGGAGTTTCTCGATGGACGGGCTCTCTTTCTCGATGTCCCGGATGACGCGGAGGATCTGCTCTTTCGAGGCCGGATCTTTCAGGACGGCGGAGGGGACAAAATCCAGGTATTCCTGCTCCTTATCATCCTCCTCGTCCTCATCGGTGTCCTCGCCGGAGAGGTCTTCCTCCCCGTCGTCCGAGGTCTGCTGGTGCTCTTCCGAAGAATCACGGTCTTGCGGCACGCGTTTCCTCGTCAGCGAGCGTGGGAGCGTGATGCGGATAGAGGGCATGCGGATCGTTGTCTTTTTCTTGGGCTCTTCGTTCGTGGTGGCGGTGATTTCCTGGGTGTCCTTCACACGAGACCGGGTCATCATTGCTGTCTATGGTGGCCGGTAGAGAGTGGATTTGGGGGATTCAGTTTTTTGAAAATGACCAGCGGGCACGCTCGTTGTCATGTGGACAAGAAGCCGTCGGACAGCCCGGCCAGATCCCGATCGTGGACGAACGACAGGAAAAGATCGCCGTCCGTGTTGGCGACCGCGTTCATGTAGCTCCGCTCGTGCTGGACGCTCTTCGACAGGATCTCCAGCCCGCGGAGCGACGACGGCACCGTCCCGAGGTTCGAGAACGTCGCGTCAAAAGACGGCACGTCGTCTGTCCACGCGAGCCGCGACAAGAACCGGTACTTGTGATAGATGCTCTCGACGGCCGACGGCGAGCGGCGGTGACGGTCGATCCATGCCGCCATCTCCGGCAGCGGTGCTCTCGGGATCAGCAGGACGTCCGGGAACGTCTTGTTGGTGCCGATGATCCTGGGGAGGTAGCAGATGATCTGCGTCTTGCAGAACGCGGATCGGGGATGCCGCCGGAAAAAAGCCAGCGCCTGGAGCGCGCACAGGACGGAGCCGCGGCGGACGCCGAGGCCGGGCAGGTCGCTCTTGCGGAGGAGCAGGTTCTCGCTGACGAGCGGGGCGGTGCGGCTGCGCCGCGCCGACGGCGGGTGGAGCAGGACGCGCGCGTGAGAAAAGAAGCCGAGCCAGAAAAGATCGACGTCGCCGTCAAAGCCGCAGCAGCCGGCGCGGGCGTCGTAGGACACTTGTGGACGCGAGCCGAGGAGGAGCGTCATGCCGTCCGTATCGCGGTGCGAGAAACGCACGGTGTACCAGCCGTCGTCTCCGGCCGTAACCTCGGCATCGGTTCGTCCCGAATCGATCGTGCCGTCCGTGCGGATCCGGAAAACCAGGATGAGATCGTTTCTTGCATAGAACCGATCGGTCAGCGACGCGGGCATGCAATGTTTTTATCCATAAAAAATTCTTTTCTAGACGGGTCGACAGCAACGGTTTATGACTTTTCATTCCATCTAGCGTTTTTTTCTTTTTTTACAAAAGGGATGATAGAAAACAGGCCGTGGGGCTGGTACGAGGTGCTCCACGACGGGGCCTACAAGGTCAAGCGCATCCGGGTCGAGCCGCACAAGCGGCTCTCGCTCCAGAGCCACCGCTTCCGTCGCGAGTTATGGCACGTTATCGAGGGAGCGGGCGCGGCCGTGCGGGGGACGAGACCGTGAGGCTGGTGGTCGGGACGACGCTCGTGATCGAGCCCGAACAGAAGCACCGCCTGATCAACGACACGGATGCCGGGCTGGAGATCGTCGAGATCCAGACCGGCTCGTATTTTGGCGAGGACGATATTGTGCGCTACGAAGACGATTTCCGGCGCGCGTAGAAAATATCCGTTCCATGAATAAATATGCCGCTCCTGACCAACCTCTACCCGAACCGGTACGACCCGTACAACACGCCGTACGAGGGCGTCAACTGGGCCGAGGTTCAGCAGTACTACCCGCCCAACGGCATCCGGTACATCAACCCGTACCAGGGTGGTTTCCCGCCGACCGACACGCGGCAGCTGAAGCGGCCGTACGTCGATCGGCAGACCGCCACCGCGCTTGACACGTTCTCTCTCCTCGAGAACGGCGTCCGACCGCCGGCGCAGCACACGACCGTCGTGCTCCCGCGGCCTCCTCGTCCCCGCCGTGTCCTGGTGAGAAAAAAAAAATGAAATCCCGGGATCTGAGGATGAGTTTCACAAGAGCATGAAAATCATCCGCGACAGCCTGTGGGGCGACATTGAGGTCTCGGATCTCGCGCTCGCCATCATCGACACGCCGCATTTCCAGCGGCTCCACTACATCCGGCAGACCGGCTTCTCGTACAAGGTCTTTCCGGGCGCCAACACGTCGCGCTTCGAGCACTCGCTCGGCGTCTACGAGGTGACCCGCAACCTGCTCACCCTCCTCGTTACCAAGCAGCCCGAGCTCCGCGAGACGCTCGACGAGCGCACGCAAGAGATTGTCTGTATCGCGGGCCTGATCCACGACCTCGGCCACGGGCCTTTCTCGCACCTCTTTGATCACTATGTCAGCCAAGAGCTGGAGCCGTCGCCGTGGACGGATCACGAGACGCGCTCCCTCCTCCTGCTCCGCGACCTCGTCCGGCGGTACGCCGTGCCGCTCTCGGAACAAGAGCTCGACACGATCGAACGGCTCGTGCTAGGGACGCACCCGCCTGCCTGGTACGCCACGCTCATCAACAACCAGGAGTCCGGCCTGGATACCGACAAGATCGACTATGTGCTGCGGGACGCGCGTTCGTTCGGGATGAAGACCATCTTTGATCCTTCACGCCTGCTCCGGCACAACACGCGGGTGATCGACGACCGGCTGTGTTTCTGCGACCGCGTCCGCGACGAGATCATCACGCTCTTTCTTGTCCGGAACAAGATGAACCGCTTCATCTATCGGCATCCACGGGTGCTGCGGTTCGAGCACGAGTTCCTCGCGTTGCTCCGCCGGTCGAGCGGTTCGGCAGAGGTCCTCCGGATCCTGCGCGACGGCGATATGGACGGCTTCCTCGCGCTCTCGGACGCCTCGCTGCTGGCCACCGTCCGCGGCGACGACTGGTGGGCCATCGAGTGCCGCCGCGGCGGCACGGAGGAGCGGCCGCCAGCAATCCTTTATCGAGACACGGCCTGGGAGAATATCCGGAATCTGTGGTTCTACCGCAAGAAAGAACCAGGGGCGTGCTTCCGGATCGAGGACTGGAACCACGTGTCGCCGTTTTAGGCTGCACCGAGAGAGAGCCGGCGCAGCCTGTCCACGAGGTTTTGTATGCTTTTCGGCATTGAGGATGTTCGCGAGGACGAGCCGGAGACGCGCTTTCGTTTCGGACTCTTTGGCGAGCCGGAGACGCGCTTTCGTTTCGGACTCTTTGGCGAGCCGGAGACGCGCTTTCGTTTCGGACTCTTTGGCGGCGACGATATCCCGGAGCGCGGTCGTTTTTTCTTGGGGCTTTTTGGCGAGGACAGGGAGAGCCCGCGCATCATGTCCACGAGGCTCCGATCCTGGAGGCGCTGGTACTTGATGCTCGGGACCCCGTTTTTGGTGTAATTGCGGCAGCACTGGAGGAGGACGAGCCTCCGGGAGCCGTGAACGTCCTGTCGGAGCAGCAGGTCCTGGAAATACACCGGATCCTGGATGCCGACGCGTTTTTTGAACAACCCTTTTGTTTGGATGCTGTACATACCGAGGGGGAGATTGGCCAGAACGGCTCCTTGCCCTCTATTTAACGGCACCAGAGGATTATTGTAGTTTGCGGCCATGACGCGGAATTTGGGATCCTGGCTCACGAAATAACCACCGTGTTCTCGGCCTTTTGCGTCTTTGGTTATTGGGACTTCATCCCATTTAGGAAAATCGAGAGAAAAGCCTTTCAGGGTCTTGTCGCCGATCTGGCCGGACGGTTCTGAGAACTTGCCATCACCGACGTAGACAACGGGCAGGCTTTCGTTTGGCAGGTTCGCGCATAATTCGAGATCCTGAATTTCGTCACGGATGGAGTAGTACCTCATCTTGCTTAAGGGTTTGGATGTGATGTCTGTGGCGTACTGTGAAAACAGGGCATCGAATTCATTCACGAAAATCTTGGATCGGTGTTTATAAAAAAATTTACCGTGGATCATCAGCATGTTTTCCAGTTCCAGGAGGAAAGCGGTGCCGTGGCAGTGGATAAAATACAACAGGAAGGCGAGGTAGGGCATCGCGTAACTCGTGTATCCCTCCGTGCCGATCGCAATGACGTGCGTCTTGTAGCGTGCGTTGAAATCGAGTGAATTGACCCTGGATTGCCGCCCGTGAGCCGCGACAAAAAAGCATTCGGTGTTGGACATTTTTATTCACGATATATTTTTTTTTGGGACGAGATCTTGGCGAGCCGCTCCCTGTCCCGTGGAGAGAGGCGATCCATGAGCACCGCCAGCGGGAAAGAGCCGCTGTGTTCGTACGGCTCTTTCGTGCCGCAAAACCAGTCCTCGCGGTGGTACGCCTCAACGGTTCCGGTCTCCGGCCAGATCAGGTAGAGATCCCACAGATCCGATTGTGGACCATCCGCGTCGTAGCCGTCGTGCTGGAGCGTCTCGAAAACAACCACACCGTCGTCCAGACGGAATCGTTCGAGCACGCGTCCTCCTTCTTCCGAGACGTGATCCATGCCTGTGTACAAGAAAGAAAAAAACATGAGTTTTCTCTTTTTTTTTTTCCGTATTTTTTTTTTTTACAAATTATTTTTTAGCCGTCCATGGACGGCAGGTTGTGCTGCGGCGGCATCATCTGGCCGAGGCTGCCCATGAGCGACTGCATCGTCTGGATCATCTTGCCCATGTCCAAATTGCCACGCGAGAACGACGAGTTCATGTCCTCGACGATCTCGTTCACCACCCCCGACGACATCATCTTGGTCATGAGCTCCATCGGGTTCTCCGTGCTCGGATCCACCTGGGACGACACCTTGTCGATAATGTTTTTCAGGAACACCTCCTCGTTCCCGTCCTCACCCGCCCGCCGCTTCTCCTCCAGCTCTTTTTTCAGCACGTCCTTGGCCGAGCTCGACGGATCCAGCACCGCCAGGATGGCCAGCAGGTGCTTGAAGATGGCCTCCGTCTCCTGCCGATCCGCCCGGTTCAGCACGTCTTTCATGTCGATCCCGACCTTCTCGCTGTACGCCAGCCGCCACGTCTTGAAAGCCTTGGGATCTTTCTCGACCACCGCGTCCCGGTTCTCCTGGAGAAAATCGAAAAACAGCCGGATGTGTTTGCGGATCGGCTCCTCGTGCATGATCCCGGTCCGCTCCACCAGGTGGGCGTACAGCCGCAGCGATTTCTGGCCTTCCCCGAACGACTCGTTCAGGTCCTTGATGAAATTGCAAATGTACTTGAACACCAACACTTTCTGCTCCGATTCCATTTTTTACTCTTGTGTGGACGTGTTTTTAAGCCGGTTTTCGAAATCGTACGTCCTTAGCAGTGCGTCCAGGGTGCAGGCCGGTGTCCAGTCCACCCTGGGGAGGCGCTTGCCGCGGCACGAGACCTCCGGCTGCTCCCAGGGGAACTCGCCGGTGAAATGGATGGCATACTCTTCGTTTTGAAAATAGACACGGACGAACCATATCGGGAATGTATTCAGCCAAACCAGTTCTTTTATCGAGGACGACGTATCCAGCCAGAGCAACTCTTTCCTGATCCTCCACTCGATCCAGGCTTTTCTCTGGACGTAGGACAGCACGATATCGAATTTCTCGCGGTAGGTGGGATCAAAACCGTAGATATGCCGCTGGAGCTCAATGGGCAGCCGGGTTATCATATTATTCCATGATCTCGACTCGTCGATACGCTTTCATTTTTTTTTTTTCGTCCAAACAAATGAGCCAGCAAGAGATCCGTCGGGAAAAAAAACAAGAAATCCGCCGATACCTGGTTACAAAAACACCACTGACGCAGACAGAACTGGAAAATCTGGTCACCAATTTCGAAAACGGTTTGTGGGAGCGCCTGGGCACAGAGCTCGAACAGTATCGTAAATTCGACGTAAAGACACTCGACGTCGTTATCGGGCAACAGCTCAAATCGGCACAGAGAGGACTGCTGCGCACACAGAGAGGACTGCTGCTCGTAAAACAGTCGGCCTCGCAGACGACGCGTCGTCGCGAGGATAAAAGAAAAGCCATCCAGGCGCTGTTTTCCACTAAAGATCTTCCCAAGACGGTATCACTCGACCAATGGGCTCGGTTCGTAGAAAACAAGCTCTGGCAGAAAAAAACGAGCATGGAGGAGTACGACGATCCTCGTTTCCTCAAAGACATCATCCTCGATCTTACGGCATCCACCGAGTGGATACATTTTGTGACGCGTCCGCGACGCCGTCAGATGGAAACGAGTCAGAACGACCGACTGAAAACGTTATTGATATCCTGTCTCACCAAAAATTATGACCAGAGGCTCTTCATGACGCTGCTCAAGCGGTATACGGGAGATATCAATGAGTTATTCCTCCTAGCGGTAGAACACGACATAGCGTCCGCTGTACGCATCCTTGTTCTAGACGAACGGCTGGATCCTGATTCCCCAGAGGTCATCAAGGGAACTCGGCTGTATAGGACGCTCCCGTCCGTCGTGGCCTTTATAAAAAAAGGTGATTCATCGAGAGAGACCATCCTCCGCATGAGGATTTTGAGTCTTTTCTTGCATGAACCGTTCGAGATCCCACCCGATCTATCCGTCCAAGATCATTACGGGCTCTACCTCAGCATCCTGACGAACGTCCAGATCCGTGATCAAAATAGCGGAGAGGATCGCCAGCAAAGGAACAAAAAGAGGCTGATCGCTCTGCTGGTTCAACACGCGAGTCTTGCCCGTCTCCGAGCCTCGGATCCACAAGAGGTGAGAAACGTCGCAGCCAGGGTAGAGATCCTGAGAGAAGTATTCCTGCGGAGGATCCTGCAGGCCATATCCGATCAGTTTGGAAACGATGGAGACGAAATCATCCGAATGCTTTCGCTCTTTCCTAAAGGAGTCAATGAAGCCCTTCCCGACGGCATGACACCGCTCCATACGGCGGTTCTCAAAAACCGTTTCCATCTCGTTAGACTACTCCTGAGGCATGGAGCCGACCCGCGGGCGAGGAATACGAGAGGCGAGACGCCGCTCCATCTCGCGCTTCAATATAAGACAGTTTCGCACATCATTACGGCACTGATGAGCGATAGGAATGCCACGGAGATCATGGAGACGTGCCTGGAAGTCCTTGACAAAGATCCCTCGAGACTCCTCATCTATGAGGACATCCTCAAAATCGCCGATACATTAGAGGATATCTCGGAGGATCTCGCCGACCTCATGATCCGTGTCACGACCGAGAAAATCGATGACCTGAAATACGCTTTCCTCCCCGTCTTTGCTCGGGCGGGCATGAAAAAAAAAGTCAAGCTCCTCCTCGGTCGGGGTGCTACGGCCGAGCCCACCGGCAGCCCGGAGATGATCTCCTTCATGACAAAAGAGATTCAGCGGATACAAAAAGAAAAAAAGAAAGCACAGCAACAGCGGAAGCGAAAACAACAACAGCAGCAACACAAACGCATGACGGAAAAAATGGATGAACGACAGGTTCAGATCTTTAAAGAAGAAGACGATCTCGTCAAGCTCGAAAGTGAGGTTGCTACGGAGCTGGGCATCTACGATGCCGCAGCGTTCGGTATCGGAAATCCGCCGGTCATACGGGTTGAAGCACCGGACGCGGAGGAGCTCTTACCGGCCGAAAAAGAGCACCTCGAGAGCATGCCACGCGTGGTCGGACACCAGCTGAACGGGCTGTACAGGAGCTACCTCCAACTCGACAGTAAAGACAATCGTCGAGAGCTGGTCAGCCAGATCCGGAAGCACATCCCCAAGATCAAGACGTACAGCATCGTTGTTGCACCGGATAAGCTACATAAATACAGGGATGAGAGTGGAAAGCTCACACGCCGGCTGAGAGATACCTCCGAGGTACCGGATCAAATCCTGGAGGAGCACCGTCGGAGGGAGAACTGGCACGACATCGTCTCGACCTGTAAGAAGGAGATGATTACGGGATCGAAATCCATTGCCGACTACAAGGATTTTCTGGAAGATATCCTCACCAACCTCGATACGATCCGGTATCAACAACGACAACAACGACAAAAAACGACCATCCCAATCCGGTGGACGGACGACGAGGCTTTTATGCGACGACGGCAAACGTTATTCTCCAACGTTATCAAGCCGGTGATTACGGATATTCACAATCACGTACAGGAAGGGTCTGTGGTTTTTGCCGTGGACACGATCAACGTGCTCCGCGGGAGAGATATCGTGCTGCGCGGCACAGACTACAGGGATGCAGCCTTCCAGGAGATCTTTGATACCAGTTTTGCCGAGCATGCCGCGAGCATCGCGGACGAGCTGGCAGGCGGGACGATCATCTGGGTGCGTCCGCGGGTGGGACAGCGCGAGGATATCGTCGTACACGGGATCGGAACGAGACAGGTGTTTGTCGATGTCGCGGTGCGGCTCCAGAGCCGAAAAAAAAAGAAAAAAGGAGGAGACGACGCGAGAGAGCTCCGTTTCACACGGAGCGTGGACGATTTTTTTCTCCTGTGCCTGGTGGCCGTCTACGAGGATTCCACGGACAACGAGATCCACGGGACGCGGCTCGTGCTCGTATCGGACGACAAATTCAGGGACTGGAGCCAGGACGTCATCGGATACGACGCGGCATGGGAAAAGCAGGGACAGCGCGTCCAGAAGCGGGCTAAAAAGATGGCCGACGACAAAAAATGAACCCTTCCCTCTGATCGGCTCGCTGCGTCGTACACATGCTCTTCCTCGTTTTTATCTTTTTCATCTTTTACTGGCACCTCCACCGCTGTGCCGCCCGGCCGAGCCTCTGGCGAGCCTATGCCGATGGGATGGCCGCCGAGGACGCGCACGGTCGGCACGGCAAGCCTTTCTCCGAGATCAAACGCCTTGCCTACGAGGCAAAATGGTTGTGGCGGTATCCGTCTTTCCCGGAACTCCGCGTGTTTCTATTCCTTCTCGGCGAGTCCTGGCACGCGATCCTGGCCGCGGCCGTCCCGCCTTTTGCTCGGCAGCGACCGGCGGTGTGGTATTTTGTGAGCCTGCTGATTCCGTGGTTCGTCATCGAGCGGCACGGCGGCCGGTTCAGAGCGTCTGGCCGTCCCGGTCGCAGGTGTGGACGCACGGATGAGACGAATCCAGTGCCTGCTGGGGGATCTTGCCGCCCCACGAGCACGACATCTTGCAGCAGTCCTGCATCGTCGTGACGCAGTACCGCCCCCGCGACCGGTCGCCCACACACTCGTGATCCAACGGCAGGCCCGGATGCGGATCCGGGAGGAGGCTGTCGTCCAGGCGCCGCAGCCCGGTCAGCTCCGTGAGGTGCCGGGGACACCGCACCGGTGCCGAGCGCGTCCGGACAAAATTCTGGTGGTACAGCTCCTTGTTCGTGCGAAAGCAGGAATCGATCGTATGTTTGTTTTTCGGGAGCGTCTTGTTCTCGTTGCCGACGAGGCCCTCGCACAGCCTCTGTAGGTCTTGTGTGTTGGCTTTCTGATCGAGCCATTTGATCCCGCCCGAGTAGCAGAGGTTCGGGTCGTAGTACACGGCATCAACCCATGCCCGGAAATCGCCCGCGTACATGGCTCGTCGGCAGCCGCCGCCCTGGCAGTACCGCGCGTCACAGTCCGAGTTGCATGCCGTGAAATAGCCAAAGCCCCCGGCACCCATAAACAGGTCGAGCTGGTAGGGCAGCACGTCGTAGCCGCTGTTGACGACCTGAACCACCAGCCCCCGGAAATCGGGTCGCCACTCGCGCTCGGCATCCAGGAGCTCCACCTGGAAGCATTTCCCGCAGTCCTGGTCGGACGCGCCACCCGCCACCGCGTAGACAAAATCATGATCAAGACCGTCCGCTCTCGCGGCCGCCATCATGGGATCGCCGAGCATCATCAGGCTCGGACACGCAAAGCCGTACGCACCATTGCCGCCGCCGTTGCCGCAGGCGCTAGGATGATTGTCGGCACAACCACCCATAACGATCCGGAAAAAAGCCAACAACAGAATCCACGACATGTTTTGTCGTTTTTTTCTCGACTCGTTAGATGATAAAATAAACATGTGGTTCGTAATCATAATCATGGCACTGCTGATCCTCGTCGTCGTCTGGTGCGTCCTCTCCTTTTCGGTACACAAAAATAACGAGATGCTACGGCCTCTGCTGACCGAATCCGACGATCGCACACGGAGCATCGTCATCCTCACCTGTACCGTTTCCCCGCACAAGGGCATCTTGACACTCCTGATGAAAAACCGGGAAGAGCGTCTCCACGTTTATCTTGTCTCGATCCGCCGGTGGCTGGATGAGACCGGGCTGACGGTCGTCGTGGTGGATAACTCCGGCTACCCGTTCCCCGAGCTGGAACAAGAGCGGGAACGGCACAAGGAACGTTTCGAGATCCTGTCTTTTGAGGAGAAAGACCTGCCCACGGCCGATTTCCTAGACGGCCAAGCCTCCAAGGGCACGCACGAGATGATGGCCATCCATTACGCGATCCTGCGCTCCCGATTCCGCAACGAGGCTCTGTTCTGGATCAAGGTCACCGGTCGCTATTTTATCCCTGATCTGGAGTCCTTGCTCGTCACAAAAAACATGAACCGATATTATGCCCTGCGCCAGCTTAATCCTTTCCGATGTGAGGTCGTCGGGGCGCACCACACGGTGGCGCACTACGTTTTTTTCCCGTACCTCTACACGCACGATACCGAGGGCGTTTTCCGGAAACGGATCTCCCGTTTTCCTCCCGGGCGTGTGCTCCGGTGTCCCCGGCTGCCTGTGCCACCCACTCTCTCGGGCGGTTTCAAGATGAGAGTCACGAGTTTATAGACAGAAAAAAGCCTTACCAAAAAATATGATCTCTTACGCGACGATCCGTTCGTTCCTGGAAAAAGACGGTATCGACGTCTTTTACGAGAATCCAAACTACCGGACATCCGTGTACCTGTACCTATTCCACGAGACCAGCGTGGAATACGAGGGACAGACGCGGTTCGTCCATCCCATCGGCAACATGTTCCGGCCGCTCCTGCCTCCTCATCTTGTGGACACCGTGTACAATTTTCGTCTCGTGCTGCGTTTCCTGCCAGACGACACGATCACCGTCCGCGTGGACTCTCAGGAGCCCGGCCTCTTTGGCGGCAACGCGGTCTTTGACCGCGAGGGGCGGCTTACATGGGAACGGGTGAATCACCTGTACCAGGACGAGCTCCAGACAGACTACACGGCGATCGTCAAGATGCCGCTCGGCATGATCATCGAGGACGACCTCCGGCATTTCTTGGATCATCTCTCGAGTAGAGCAGAACATCGTTGCTCATGATCGGCAGCGTGAAATCGACGAGGTGGCAGGAGACGCTTATGATCCCCTGCCGCTGGCGGTCGATCGTCGTCGTGTACTGCCTCGACCGGTGA
>Ga0214917_10000582_pt1 | contig 47577 bp, 49 predicted proteins | sample LL_1208_BB_MetaG_FD_177983 | JGI IMG/M metagenome (GOLD analysis project Ga0214917, IMG submission 177983) | Freshwater microbial communities from Lake Lanier, Atlanta, Georgia, United States - LL_1208_BB | ecosystem: Environmental > Aquatic > Freshwater > Lake | place: USA: Georgia | collected... | reverse complement strand
TCCGCGTCCACCACAACGTCCAGCCGGTGGTGCTCCAGGTTCACCACGACCAGGAATGTCTGGCCCACGTCCAGGTTCAGTGCGTCCAGGTTTTGCTGCACGTCCATCTTCACCACGTCCACCTGCATCAGGAAATTTTCCACCACGTACTGGTGGTACAGGTGCGCCATCAACTGGTGCAAATAATTCAAGTCCGTATAAAACTACTGGTGGCGGTGCACCTTTTGCAGGCGCACGTCCAGGTGGTGGTCCAAATCGTGGTGGCGGTCGCGGCGGTGCTGGCGGTGCATTTGGAAAGAATCAGAGCAAGAGCAGTAAACGTAAACCAAAGAGCAGAAAAGCACTGCGTGATGAGTTCGACAATATGCAGGCACCACAACTTGGTGGTGCAGTTATTCCTCACGGTGATGGCAAGACACAAATACGTATGCGTCGTGGATCATCTCTGGCAGATTTCGCAGAAAAAATTGGTGCAGATCCAGCAGCACTTGTATCTGCACTCTTTCACCTTGGTGAAATGGTTACTGCAACTCAATCAGTTGATGCAGACACTTTCGAAATTCTTGGTGCCCAACTTGGATACGTCATTCAAATTGTTAGCCCAGAAGATGAAGATCGCGAGCTTTTACAAGGATTCGATATTGACCTAGGCCAAGAACTTGAAAGCCTTGATCAAGATCGTCTCGTTGCACGCCCACCAGTAGTTACTGTCATGGGTCACGTTGATCACGGTAAAACTCGTTTGCTTGATGCAATTCGTCAGACAGAAGTTGTTAAGAGCGAAGCTGGTGGAATTACTCAGCACATAGGTGCATATCAAATTCACCATGACCACGATGGCACAAATCGGGCTATAACATTCATTGATACACCAGGTCACGAAGCATTTACCGCAATGCGTGCTCGTGGTGCAAAGGTCACTGATATCGCAGTACTTGTTGTAGCAGCCGATGATGGTGTGATGCCTCAGACAATTGAAGCGCTCAATCACGCACAAGCAGCGGAAGTCCCAATTGTTGTAGCAGTAAACAAAGTTGATAAAGAAGGTGCTAATCCAGACAAGGTTCGCCAACAATTAACAGAGTACAACTTGGTCGCAGAAGAGTACGGCGGAGATACAATTTTCGTAAACGTATCTGCTAAATCGGGACTCGGAATTGATGCCTTGATCGATTCAATTCTCTTGACTGCTGATGCCGCAATTGACTTACGCGCTATTGCTGATGATGAGGCACGTGGTGTTGCAATTGAAGCTCACCTAGATCGTGGTCGAGGACCTGTAGCAACAGTTCTTGTTCAACGCGGAACTCTCAAAGTTGGAGATGCAATCGTTGCCGGTGGTTCATTTGGTCGCGTTCGCGCAATGCTCGATGAGCACGGCGAAAATGTTGCAGAAGCGGGACCATCTCGTCCAGTTCAGGTACTCGGTTTTACATCCGTGCCAAGTGCTGGCGATACGTTCTTGGTCGCAGATGAAGACAGAACTGCTCGCCAGATTGCCGAAAAACGTCAAGCAGCAGAACGAAATGCGCAGCTTGCAAAGGCACGTAAGAAAGTTTCACTAGAAGACTTCATGGAGCAATCAAAGATCACAACACTCAACCTTATTCTCAAGGGCGATGTGAGCGGATCTGTTGAAGCACTCGAAGATGCATTGTTACAGCTAGATGTTGGCGCAGAAGTTGATCTTCGCGTTATTCACCGAGGTGTAGGTGCAATTACAAAGAGTGACATCACACTTGCTTCAGCATCTACTGCTGTTGTTATCGGCTTCAATGTTAAGCCTGAACCACAAACAGCAGTATTTGCAGATCAAGAAGGCGTCGAAGTTCGCTTCTACTCTGTTATCTACCAAGCAATCGAGGAAATCGAACTCTCACTGAAGGGCTTGCTCAAGCCAGAATACGAAGAGTTTGTTCTTGGTAACGCTGAAGTTCGAGATATATTCAAATCAAGTAAGGCCGGAAACATCGCTGGCTCAATGGTTCTAGATGGAATAATTCGCAGAAATGCTAAGGCTCGTTTGATGAGAAATGGTGAAGTTATTACCGATAACCTCACAATCGATTCACTTAAGCGATTTAAAGATGATGCAACGGAAGTCCGTGAAGGATTTGAGTGCGGTATTGGTGTCGGAACACTGAAAGAAATGCAGGTGGGTGACACCATCCAGGTCTACGAATTGCGCGAGAAGAAGCGAGCATAAATTGTGGGTACAACACATCGAAGCCAGAAAGTTGCCGATCGCATCAAAGTTGTTGTTGCAGGCTTACTCGAAGGAAAAATTAAAGATCCTCGCTTAGGTTTTGTGACAGTAACTGATGCACGTGTTACTGGTGACTTACAGCACGCATCAATTTTTTATACGGTGCTTGGCGATGATGAACAACGTGAATCAACAGCCGCCGCCCTTGAAAGTGCGAAAGGAGTTATTCGGTCAGCTGTTGGAAAAGATCTCGGTGTACGGGTAACTCCAAGCATCGAGTTCTTTTTAGATGGATTACCGGAAAGCGCACTTGCACTAGATTCCCTTCTTGCAAAAGTGCGCGAACAGGATGCCGAAGTTTCAAAACTTCGGAAAGAAGCGACATACGCCGGCGATCAAGATGCTTACAAGGCACCCAAAGTAATTGATAACAGCAGCAAGCCAAAACCAGTAGATCGTATAACTAACTGGGATGACGTTTGAAAATTATGTCTGCAACGGATGGATTTGTAGTTGTAGATAAAGCGGGTGCGATGACGAGTCACGATGTTGTTGCGGTTGGTCGCCGAGTACTAGGTACTCGCAAAGTTGGACATGCTGGCACCTTGGATCCCATGGCAACTGGAGTATTAATTCTTGGGTTTGGCCACGGAACTCGATTGCTTCAATACATTACCGATGGTGACAAAATGTATCGTGCAACTATTGCTCTCGGTGCAGCAACAATTACCGATGATGTTGAAGGCGAAGTTATTTCAAAAGCATCTTCGACAGAACTTTCTAATGTGAGTGATGATCAGATTCACCAGGTACTGGCTGCGATGCGTGGCGTAATTTCACAACGTCCTAGTTCCGTTTCCGCAGTCAAAGTTGACGGAAAACGCGCACATGAAAGAGTACGAGCGGGTGAAGTCTTTGAATTAGATTCAAGAGATGTAACGATTTCTCAACTAAATATTCTGGAGATACGACGAAGTACTGATTCAATACTTGTAGATATCGAAGTGACGTGTTCTGCCGGAACATTTATTCGTGCGATTGCACGAGATTTGGGCGCCTCATTGAATGTCGGTGGACACCTTACCTTCCTGCGACGAACTCGCGTGGCAAGTTTTGGTGAAGATGTAGCAACCTCATTTGAGAAATTTAAATCCGGAGAGTTTGAAACTTTAGGCTTAGTCGAAGTGGCTCGCTCAATTTTTAAAGTCCGCGAATTGAACTCGGATGAAACTGCTGAACTCTCCTTTGGTCGGAAAATTTCTGCATCACCTTCTGCAGATATTTACGCTGCAATTTCTTCTACTAATGATTTGATAGCTCTACTTGAAAATCGAGATGATAGTGCCAAGCCAATTGCGGTTTTCGCACCAGCGAATTGAAGTGGCAGAATAAAGACATGAGTAAGCGCGTGGTTGCCATTGGCGTATTTGATGGGGTTCATCGAGGTCATCAAGAGATTCTCAATCGCGCAAAAGAAATTGCTGATGGCGGTTCGGTGATTGCCCTTACATTCGACCCACACCCGGCAAGCATTTTTGCACCAGATCGTGCACCGAAACTTCTCATAACTCTTTCTGATCGCGTCGTTTTACTTAAAATTCATAATGCAGATCAGATAGCAGTTATGAAATTTGATACAAAATTCGCCTCAATGTCACCTGAAAATTTCGTTGAAAAAGTCCTTGTGAGTCAGTTACAAGCAACAGATATTGTGGTTGGCGAAAATTTTACATACGGACATAAGGCAGAAGGAAATATTGATTCACTTCGAGCGAGCGGTTTGTCTAAGAATTTTGATGTTCATGTACTCTCTTTGTCTCAGGCTGAAAATCAAAATATTTCATCTACCCGAATTCGTACTTTGGTTGCGCAGGGCCACGTCGAATCTGCTCGCGGACTCTTGACTCGGCCGCATCGTTTAGATGGAATCGTTGTACATGGAGAAGCTCGTGGCCGTGAAATCGGTTATCCAACAGCAAATTTAGGAAACATCGAAGGTCAATGCATTCCAGCCGATGGTGTTTATGCAGGTTGGTTAACAGTTGGAATTAATCGTTGGCCAGCAGCAATATCAATCGGTACAAATCCAACATTTGAAGGTGATCGAGCCAGACAAGTTGAAGCGTATGCTCTCGATCAAGTTGGATTAGATTTATACGATCAAGGTGCAACAATTGAATTCGGTTGGCGTTTACGCGATACCCTCAAATTTGATGGCCTTGATCCGCTACTAGAACAGATGGCAAAAGATTGCCAACGTGCGCGGGAATTGACCGAGGAATAGCCTCGATTTCCACAATCTATTACCCCGCTGGTAACCTTTGCCACGTCCAACGAGAAAAAGAGTTTCCGTGTGGCAGACCGGCAACCATCGTGGCCAAGTAAAAGGAGATGCAAGAAATGGCATTAACACCAGAAGTAAAGAAAGAAATTGTTGCTAAGTTCGGCAACTCCGCTACTGACACAGGAAGTCCTGAAGCTCAGATCGCTTTGTTATCAAAGCGTGTAGATGAGATTACTCATCACCTTCAAACTAACCCGCATGACCACCATAACCGTCGTGGTCTTTTGTTATTAGTTGGTCAACGTCGACGCATTCTTCAGTACCTCGCAAAGACAGACATCAATCGTTACAGAACGATTATTGAAAAACTCGGCATTCGCCGTTAATTAGACACAACTACTAGCCGCGTGGGCAATGGTCCTCGGTAGTGGTTTCCGGAAAATTAAGTGCACGAAAATTGCACGTCCGTGAACTTCGATCGAAGATTCATTGTGCTCGACTCGGCTGTAGTCGAGAATAGGAGCGACCCATGGAGGGTCAAGAGATTCAATCCGCCGTTGCAGTAATTGATAACGGCAAGTTCGGAAAACGAGAAATTCGTTTTGAAACAGGCCGCCTAGCTAAGCAGGCAGCCGGAGCAGCAGCAGTTTATCTAGATGATCAAACGATGATCTTTTCAGCAACAACTGCTTCGAAAACACCTAAAGATCAATTCGACTTCTTTCCTTTAACAGTAGATGTTGAAGAAAAGATGTATGCAGTTGGTCGCATTCCAGGATCATTTTTTCGTCGTGAAGGACGTCCTTCAGAAGATGCGATCCTTACATGTCGCCTAATCGATCGTCCTTTGCGTCCATCTTTCGTTAAAGGTCTTCGCAATGAAGTTCAAATTGTTGTGACCGTTATGGCATTAGATCCAGATCATATGTATGACGTGATTGCAATTAATGCATCTTCAATGTCTACACAACTTGCAGGTCTGCCATTTTCTGGTCCGATTGGTGGAGTACGTGTTGCACTTATTGAAGGTCAGTGGGTTGCATTCCCAAATCATTCACAGCTAGATAAGGCTGTCTTTGACATGGTTGTAGCGGGTCGCGTAACTAAAGATGACGTTGCAATCATGATGGTTGAAGCAGAAGCAACTTCACAAACAATTGACCTCATAAAAGGTGGAGCACCAACTCCAACCGAAGAAGTTGTAGCTCAGGGACTTGATGCAGCAAAACCATTCATCAAAGTGCTGTGCGAAGCTCAATCAAAACTAGCCAAGGTTGCTGCTAAACCAACTGCTGAATTTCCAGTCTTCTTGGATTATCAAGATGATGTGTATGCCGCTGTCGAAAAAGCCGCAAAAGATGATCTTGCAAAGGCACTGACAATTTCAGGCAAGCAAGAGCGCGAAACAAAAATCGACGAGATAAGTGATTCAGTTAAAGAGTCAGTGAGCGCTCAATTTGAAGGTCGCGAAAAAGAAGTTCCTGCTGCATTTCGCTCTCTCACCAAGAAGTTAGTTCGTCAACGTGTGTTGCGCGACAAGATTCGTATCGATGGACGTGGATTGCGTGATATTCGTCCGCTCTCTGCTGAAGTAGAAGTAATTCCTCGTGTTCACGGTTCTGCAATCTTCGAACGTGGTGAGACTCAGATTCTAGGTATCACAACTCTTAACATGCTTAAGATGGAGCAACAGCTCGATACTCTCAATCCTGAAAATCACAAACGTTATATGCATAACTACAACTTTCCACCATATTCAACTGGTGAAACTGGTCGAGTAGGAACACCAAAGCGCCGCGAAATCGGTCACGGTGCTCTTGCAGAACGTGCACTAGTTCCTGTAATTCCAAGTCGCGACGAGTTCCCTTATGCAATTCGTCAGGTCTCTGAAGCTCTGGGTTCAAATGGTTCGACCTCGATGGGTTCTGTGTGCGCATCAACCCTTGCACTTCTCAACGCTGGCGTTCCACTACGTGCACCAGTTGCAGGTATTGCAATGGGTCTCATCTCAGATGATGTTGATGGCAAAGTTGAATATGTTGCCTTGACAGACATTCTCGGTGCAGAAGATGCGTTCGGAGATATGGACTTCAAAGTTGCCGGAACTAAAGACTTTGTTACCGCACTTCAATTAGATACAAAACTCGATGGTATTCCTGCATCAGTTCTTGCTGGGGCACTTCATCAAGCAAAGGAAGCACGTCTTGCAATCCTTGATGTAATGAATGAAGCAATCGACTCTCCAGATGAGATGAGTCCATTTGCACCACGCATTATTTCGGTCAAGATTCCAGTAGATCAGATTGGTGCAGTTATCGGTCCAAAAGGCAAGATAATCAATCAGATTCAAGACGAGACCGGGGCAGAAATTTCAATCGAAGATGATGGAACAATTTATATTGGTGCAACCGATGGTCCATCAGCAGAAGCGGCCCGCGCGCAAATTAATGCAATCGCAAATCCAACCATGCCAGAAGTTGGCGAACGCTACTTAGGTACAGTTGTAAAACTTGCCGCATTTGGTGCCTTCGTCTCACTTCTTCCAGGCAAAGATGGCTTGCTTCACGTATCTCAAATTCGAAAGATGCATGGCGGAAAGCGCATAGAAAATCTTGAAGAGGTTATGAAGGTAGGAGACAAGATTCAGGTTGAAATCGGTGAGATCGATCCAAAGGGAAAGCTTTCACTCATTCCAGTTCTTGAAGAAGGCGCGGCATCAGCCGAATAAATGTCAGTTCGTCGCACAGTATTGCCAAGCGGTCTGCGCATCGTTACTGAAGAAGTTTCTTCAGTTCGAAGTGCGGCCGTAGGCATCTGGGCAAATGTAGGTTCTCGTGATGAAGCACCAGCAACTGCTGGTGCTTCTCATTTTCTTGAACACTTATTATTCAAAGGAACCAAGCGCAGAAATGCTTTAGAAATCTCATCTGCCATTGAATCTGTCGGTGGTGAAATGAACGCTTTTACTAGCAAGGAATATACATGTTTCTATGCTCGCGTAATTGATACAGATTTACCTATGGCTGTAGATGTAATTGCAGATTTGATTACGTCATCAATAGTTGCCGCCGAAGATGTTGATGCAGAAAGAAAAGTTGTACTTGAAGAAATTGCAATGCGTGATGATGATCCAAGTGATTTAGTCCATGATTTATATGCAGAAACGTATTATGGGAATACTCCACTAGGTAGACCCATTCTTGGCACAGTCGAATCCATTAACAATATGTCTCGGAATACCGTTTTTAATTACTATAAGAAACGCTACCTACCACAAGATTTAGTCGTGGCAGTTGCTGGAAATATTAAACACAAGCGAGTTGTCGCGATGGTTGAAGAGGCTTTATCGCGAGATAACTTTTTAGACGTAAGCGGAACTCCACAGATTCGACCAAACACAGCTGTAAAACGCGGAAAACAAGGTCGAGTAGGAATTATTTATAGAAAGAGCGAACAAGCGCACATGTTTTACGGCATGGAGGGCGTGACTCGAAATGATGATCGTCGTTTTACGATGGGCGTCTTATCAGCGGCACTTGGCGGCGGAATGTCATCTCGTTTATTCCAAGAAATTCGCGAAAAGCGCGGGCTTGCATACTCTGTTTATTCGTACGCTCAACAATTCGCTGGTTCTGGTCAGATTGGTTTTTATGCAGGATGTAATCCAAATAAAGCGATTGAAGTTGTCAATATTATTCAAGAAGTTTTGGTAGATGTCGCTGACAATGGATTGTCACATGAAGAGATTGAACGCGCTAAAGGTGCGGTACGTGGTTCATTGGTGCTTAGCCAAGAAGACTCTAGTTCTCGTATGAGTCGGATTGGAAAGAGTGAGATTGTGTACGGCGAAATTATGGGATTTGATGAAATCCTCAAGGCAGTTGCACGCGTAACACCTGAAGATATTCGTGTTATTGCCAGCGAGTTTCTGACCAAAACGCCTACCCTTGGAGTTGTAGGTCCCTATAAGAGCGAAACCCTCTTTGAGAAAGTTCTCATGAAAGGAAGCACACGATGAGTGCCAAGATACGCGTCGGTGTATTAGGTGCACGTGGACGAATGGGCGCAGAAGTGGTTAAGGCCGTATCCAACTCATCTGACTTAGAACTAGTTGCCCAACTAGACCTCGGAGATTCTTTAGAACTTTTGTTAAGTAACAAAGCTGAGGTTGTAGTTGATTTCACAACTCCTGATAGCGTCATGAAAAATCTTGAATTCTTAATTAGCAACGACATCCACGCAGTCGTTGGAACAACGGGATTTGATCAAGCTCGCATTGATTCACTCACCGCAGAATTATCGAAGCATCCAAAAGTTGGAGTTTTAATCGCACCGAATTTCGCAATCGGGGCAGTTTTAATGATGGAGTTTGCAGAAAAAGCTGCTCGATATTTTGAATCTGCCGAAATTGTTGAAATGCATCATCCAGCTAAAGTTGATGCACCGAGTGGTACAGCTTCACGCACAGCAGAATTAATGACTCAAGCCCGTAAGAATTCTTCAATGAAACCAATGCCGGATGCGACCAAGCAGTCTCTTGATGGTGCACGCGGCAGTAGAGTCGGAGATATTCCTATTCATTCAATTCGCGCGCAAGGATTGGTAGCTCATCAAGAAGTACTATTTGGTGGTGTGGGCGAAACACTAACAATTCGCCACGATTCACTCGATCGTGCAGGATTTATGCCAGGTGTATTACTCGGAATTAGAAGTGTTGTAACAAATCCAGGCCTAACTCATGGCCTAGATAAATTCATGTGAAGGAAAATGCGATGTCAAAAGATCAAATCACAATGTATGGAGCCGATTGGTGCGGAGATTGCCGTCGTTCGAAGAGATTACTCGCAGAATTAGGTGTTGAATATACAAGTATTGATGTTGAAGCAGACCTCACAGCTGCAGATAAAGTTCGTGAAATTAACGGGGGAGCGCAATCTATTCCTGTGATTGTGTTTTCAGATGGAACTCATCTCACCGAGCCATCTGATATGGACTTAACCGCAAAGTTGAAATCTCTTTCAATTATTTAGAAAAAGTTATAGACGCACGCTGATGTTATGGCGGCGCTTAAAACCACAATCGGAAAAGGCGCTTTAAAAAGAAGCGAAGTAATTGCTACACCAACTCCAGCCAGCCTGTGGTCAAGGACAATGGCGCTCTTTGTTGTGACGCTTTGAACTGCTACCAGCGCACTCAATAATGCAATTGGAATGAGAAGATTTATTCGCTTAATAAGTGGATGCGACAAAAATTTCTCAGGAACGCTATGTCCAGATAACTTCAGGGCATAAGCAATCACGCTCGTGCCGATCACGCCAATCCATAAAGTACCCATTATTTGGCACTTCGCAAACCTGCAATGATTGCGATTACGGCTGTACCAATAATTGGTAAACCAGCCGGCAAAAATGCAGTGGTAATAATTGCAAATGTTGCCGCAACGACAGCTAGATATTTATCCGTTGAGCTTTTCAGACGTGGCCAAACAAGTCCGAGAAACGCAGCAGGTACAGCAGCATCTAATCCCCACGCAGATGGATCGCCCATTGCCCTGGCGCCGAGTGCGCCAGCTAAAGTAAATAAATTCCAAAATATGAAAACACCAAAACCGGTTAACCAAAAACCTTCGCGCATCGCTTGCAGGCCACGTGATTCCTGAGAAAGACTGACTCCAGTTGATTCATCAATAGTGATGTGAGCGGCAACTAATCTTTTTGCACCACGCACTTTAAGTATTGGGGCCATAAGCACTCCATACAAACCATTTCGAATTCCGAGCAAAGATGCTGTTGTGATGCCACTGAGCGCACCGCCTCCTGCTCCAATCACACCAATTACGGCAAATTGAGATGCGCCAGAAAAAGTTAGAAGTGAGAGTAAGCAACTTTGTAAAACGCTAAATCCATTTGCAACAGCGGCGGCACCAAATGCAACGCCATAGGCACCAACAGTGAAGGAGACACTGAGAGAGTCTCGAAATGTGGGTGAAGAAACTCTAGACACACCTGCATTCTGCCGTATAAATCCAACAGCACAAAGCGCCTGATAGATAAGGTCGCACCATGAGCGAGTCCGATGTTCTTTTTAGAAGCGATGTAACAGTAGAACTAGTAAAGGCAAGTGCCAGCGATGCTGATGTGATTTGGGCTGCGCGAGTATCGACTGCTGGCGAACAATCTATGGATGAAATTGGTGAAGATCCAGCGCGCTCTGAAGGTTTAATTAACTATCTTGCACGTGAACGCCATGGATCTCCATTTGAACACACGTCAATGACTTTTTTTGTCTCCGCACCAATTTTTGTTTTCCGCGAATTCATGCGTCATCGAATTGCTTCCTACAACGAAGAGAGCGGAAGATATCGCGAACTAAAACCAGTTTTTTATATTCCCAGTACCGAACGTAAGCTAATTCAAGTTGGTAAGACTGGCGCATATACATTTGTTGACGGAACACCTGAGCAATACGAAATATCCGTCAAGGCCATGAAAGAAGCGTATGTAGTTGCTTACGAGCAGTATCAAAAAATGCTTGATGCAGGAATTGCGCGCGAAGTTGCTCGCGTAGTGTTACCAGTAGGACTTTATTCATCAATGTATGTCAGTATGAATTCACGTGCGTTAATGAATTTCTTATCGCTTCGAACTTCACGTGATGGTTCCCACTTTCCAAGTTACCCTCAACGCGAAATTGAGATGGTCGCAGAGAAAATGGAAGCCGAATTTGCAAAATTAATGCCCCTTACGCATAAGGCATTTGAAAAATCTGGACGCATTGCGCCCTAACTAGGCGATAGCCTTATCCCATGACAACGCAACCGCCATTTGGGCGGCTATCAACTGCGATGGTTACTCCTTTCAAGAGGGATTTATCCATCGACTGGGATGGCGTTTCGACTCTTGCGCAGCACTTACTGTCAACTGGTCATGACGCAATTGTTGTCAATGGCACAACCGGAGAAGCTCCCACAACGAGTGATGATGAAAAAGATCAAATAATTAAAGTTGTTAAAGAAGCGGTAGCAGGTAAAGCAAAGGTTGTGGCAGGTGCCGGAAATAATGAGACGACTCATTCAGTTGAACAAGCTTTACGTGCGCAGAAAGCTGGCGCCGATGGATTACTCGTCGTAACTCCGTATTACAACAAACCTCCACAAGCAGGAATCGAAGCTCACTTTCGTGCAATTGCCGATGCGACAGATCTTCCAGTGATGATGTATGACATTCCAGGTCGCACAGGAATGCAAATAGAACCTGACACAATTGTTAAGTTATCTGAGCACCCACGAATTGTTGCTCTAAAAGATGCAAAAGGTGATGTGGCTTCAACTTCTTGGGTGATCAAACGATGTGGAATTCCTGTTTATTCGGGTGACGATATCTTAAATTTGGCACTGCTCTCCGTCGGCGCTGTCGGTTTTGTTTCAGTGTGCGGACACACAGTTGGAAAAGATTTACGCGAATTACTAGATTCGTGGTTTGCTGGAAATTCTCAACGTGCACTCGAAATTCATCAAAAACTACTACCAGTCTTCACTGGAACTTTCCGCACGCAAGGTGCGATTTTGACTAAAGCTGCTCTTAATTTGATGGGGCTACCTGGCGGATTTACTCGCTTACCTTTAGTAGATGCAACAGATGCACAAATTGCACAGTTGCGTGAAGACTTACGCGCAGGTGGCGTAACTCTTCGCTCATGACACATCCACACCCTGAACTCGGTACACCACCTAAATTAGCTGCAAATGCTCTTCGTATTGTTGCACTCGGTGGTTTAGCTGAAATCGGTCGAAATATGACCGTCTTTGAATTCAATGGAAAGTTATTGATTGTTGATTGTGGAGTTCTATTCCCTGAAGAGAACCAACCCGGAATTGATTTAATTCTTCCTGATTTTTCATACATTAGAGAACGTCTTAATGATGTTATTGCAATTGTTTTAACACATGGGCATGAAGATCACATCGGAGCGGTTCCATACTTGCTTCGCGAACGAGGAGATGTTCCAATTTACGGGTCTGCTCTCACATTGGCATTAATAACGGCGAAACTTAAGGAATACCGAATCACTCCAGTTACACGAGAAGTTCGTGAAGGTGGACAAGAAGATGTTGGACCATTTGATCTTGAATTTGTTGCCGTTAATCACTCGATACCCGATGCATTAGCAATTGTTATAAATACTCCTGCAGGACGGGTTTTGCATACAGGTGATTTCAAAATGGACCAATTGCCATTAGATGGCCGCATTACCGATCTTCGAACTTTTGCTCGTTTGGGCGATGAAGGCGTCGATATATTTCTTGTGGATTCAACGAATGCAGATGTACCTGGTTTTACTGCATCTGAAAGAGAAATTATGCCTGTCTTAGACCGAGTTTTCAGATCTACAAAGCGCAGAATTATAGTTGCATCATTCTCATCACATGTTCACAGAATTCAACAGGTAATCGACACAGCAGTAATTCATAAACGCAAAGTTGCATTTATAGGTCGTTCGATGATTCGCAATATGGGGATTGCCAGTGAGCTTGGATACCTAAATATCCCTGGCGACATTTTATTTGATGCAAAAGAGCTCGATTCTTATGATGACAACGTTGTATTAATTTGTACTGGTTCCCAGGGTGAGCCAATGGCAGCGTTGTCTCGAATGGCAAACGGAGATCATCAAATACGTGTTGGTGATGGAGACACTGTTATTTTGGCATCTTCATTAATTCCAGGAAATGAAAACTCTGTCTTTCGTGTGATTAATGAACTGACAAGATTTGGTGCCAAGGTTGTACATAAAGCCAATGCAATGGTTCATGTTTCCGGACACGCAGCAGCTGGTGAATTGCTTTATTGCTACAACATCGTCAAACCGAAATATGTAATGCCTGTACACGGAGAATGGCGACATCTGAAAGCTAATGCTGAAATTGCAATTAACTCCGGTGTTCTACGTGAGAACACAATAGTTATTGAAAATGGAGTCGTTGTAGATTTAGTGGACCATGTAGCTCAAGTAGTCGGGGGAGTACCCTGCGGATTTGTTTTTGTCGATGGTCAGAGCATTGGAGATATCACGGAGTCTTCGCTAAAGGATCGAAGAATCTTAGGTGAAGAAGGATTCATCTCTGTTGTAGTGGTAATTGATTCACAGAGCGGAAAAATTGTTGCAGGTCCAGACATACATGCTCGAGGATTCGCCGAAGATGCATCTCTATTTGATGAAGTAAAAGTTGATATTGAAAAAGCACTTGCAGCCGCTGTTGTAGACGGAATCAACGGAACACATCAATTGTCACAAGTTGTACGGCGAACAATTGGGGGATGGGTTGGCGCAAAGCACCGACGTCGTCCAATGATCGTGCCGTTAGTGATAGAGGTTTAAAACTTCTAACCTTTCGCTAATCGGCGCGCCTGCCATCTCGGTAAATCTCCAGCAATTACGATAATTAGTGTGACTAAGAAAAAGAGCAGTTCATCCAAACGCGCAAAAGTAGGTAGCGCATTCGGTCGTGCTCTTCGTGGAATCTGGAGAATTCTGGCCAAGGCTATTGGAAGTGCAATTAGATTTGTTGCTCGTGGTGCAAAAGATCTTGATCCCACACATCAAAGAGATGGAGCTGCGTTTGCTCTATTAATTCTGGCAATTATTGCTGGAGCGGGAACGTGGTTACATGCAGATAATGTTGTGAGCCGTGCGGTTTTTGCTTTTGTTTACGGAACTTTTGGAAGAGTTGGATTTGTAGCTCCAATTGTTTTGATTTATTTTGCAATCAGATTGTTTAGAGTTCCAGATGAGCAAGCTGCAACAGGGCGAATAATTGTCGGAACAGTTACATTATTAATAAGCGCAACAGGTCTTGCGCATTTACTCAACGGGTCAATTGGAACAGGTGCAACGGCCATACGCCACGGTGGCGGCTGGATAGGTTATGGCGTTTCAACTCCGCTAGTTGCACTGATGACATCAATGCTTACTTATCCCGTGCTCGTTGTACTTTTCATCTTTGGAGTTTTGGTTGTTACTGCGACTCCGGCATCTGAGGTATTTACTCGAATCTCCCGTATTTTTCGTTGGCTCTGGGATCGAAAGCCTGCACGTCGTGAATCCGATGATGATTTTGAAATATCTGAAACCCCTCCCTTTGAATCTCCAGTCGTGGCAGAGTGGAATGCTGCCTCAAATGACGAATCTGAAGAAGAATTGGATGAAGAAGAGTTTGATGAAGAATTTACTGTGGCAATGCCAAAGCCAACTACGCCACCAATCTCTAAAGATGCAAGACCAGTTCAACTTTTGCTTTCTAGTGATTCCCACTACGAATTGCCACCAGCGGATATGTTGCGAGCAGGTCCAGCTGCAAAAGCTAAGAGTAAAGTTAATGACAGCGTAGTTGCTTCCTTAACCGAAGTATTTAAGCAATTCGAAATTGACGCAGAAGTAACAGGTTTTATGCGTGGACCGACTGTTACTCGTTATGAAGTTGAGTTAGGTAATGCCGTAAAGGTTGAGAGAATTACTGCACTGGCTAAGAATATTTCTTATGCGGTCGCAAGCAGCGACGTTCGTATTCTTTCCCCAATTCCTGGTAAATCAGCCGTAGGAATTGAAATTCCGAATGCCGATCGCGAAATTGTTGCATTAGGCGATGTCATGCGTTCAAGTGTTGCAGGCCAAGATCACCATCCAATGTTGGTAGCACTTGGCAAAGATGTAGAAGGTAACTTTGTTTGTGCAAACTTGGCCAAGATGCCTCACTTGCTTGTAGCCGGTGCTACTGGTGCAGGAAAATCTTCGATGATTAATGCAATGATTACATCTATCTTGATGCGAGCAACTCCCGATGATGTTCGCTTAGTACTGATTGATCCAAAGCGTGTCGAATTAACCGCCTATGAAGGCATTCCACATTTAATTACGCCAATTATTACCAACCCAAAGAAGGCAGCTGATGCTTTAACGTGGGTTGTGCGCGAGATGGACCTGCGCTATGAAGATCTATCCACATTTGGATTCAGACACATTGATGACTTTAATAAAGCAGTACGTGCAGGCAAAGTTATTCCGCCTGAAGGCAGTGATCGAGTCGTTGAGCCTTATCCCTACTTGTTAGTAATAATTGATGAGCTTGCAGATCTCATGATGGTTGCCGCGCGCGAAGTAGAAGAGTCCGTTGTTCGAATCACTCAACTCGCTCGTTCGGCAGGAATTCACCTCGTACTTGCTACGCAACGACCAAGTGTTGATGTTGTAACAGGATTAATCAAAGCAAATGTTCCTTCGAGACTCTCATTTGCAACTTCTTCTCTGGCAGATAGTCGAGTAATTCTCGATAGCCCGGGGGCGGAAAAACTTGTAGGACAGGGTGATGCTTTATTTATTCCTATGGGGGCAAGCAGAGCAATCAGAATTCAGGGCGCATATGTGTCTGAAAGAGAAATTGAAGCAGTAACCACACACGTAAAGAAACAATTGTCACCGAGGTATCGCGAAGATGTCACCGCTGCACCTTCGTCTGCGAAATTAGTAGATAAAGATATTGGCGATGATTTAGATATTTTGTTGCAAGCAGTTGAATTAGTAGTTGGCACGCAATTTGGTTCAACATCGATGTTGCAAAGAAAGCTTCGAGTTGGTTTCGCAAAAGCTGGAAGATTGATGGATCTCATGGAATCTCGCGGAATCGTCGGACCATCCGAAGGTTCTAAAGCGCGCACTGTCTTGGTTAAACCAGACGAACTAGATTCTGTATTGGCAACGCTTCGCGATTACTAGTTGTTAACTAAATAGGCGCGAGATGTTGGGGTGATATGACCCCCAAATTGTCTTTTGGGCTATTCGCATTCACCCCTCGGGTCTACCATTAGCAGTAGAAGTTCACCCCCCCATATTTTTTTTGAGGTTATATGTCATTAGGTTCAGTCATTCGCCAGGCCCGCATTGATGCGGGTCTAAGTATTGACGACCTATCAGAACGCACAAGTATTCGTGCTGGCTTGCTCAAAGAAATTGAAAGTGATGATTTCACAAAGTGCGGCGGCGAAACTTATGCACGTGGCCATTTAAGAAATATTGCCCCGCATATCAAAATGGACTCTCTGCTCCTTCTGGAGTTGTACGAGAATGAACAATCTTCACAACCACGTCGTATTCAAGAGATGCTTGCTGAAAATAATGTAATGACTAATCCAGTAGATAAGAAAACTATTTCCTGGAAAACTCTTGCCGGAATCTCTTTATCTACTCTTGCACTTCTTGCAGCCGTTCAAATCATTATCTCCAATTCAAAAACAACGACAGTGACAAATCCAGAAGTTGTCGCATCTGAATCCGCAGTCGCTCAACCTTCGAATACTCCATCGGCCACCCCAACAGATGTAACAAATACAGTTTCAACGCCGGCGCCGACCCGTGATTCCTATTCATCTGGATCGGGTGTTTCTGTCAGCGTCTCAGCAAGTCGTGGAAATTCATGGTTGTTTGTTTCAGATTCAAATGGGACAACTTTGTATAGCGGTCAAATTAGAAATGGCCAGAAGTTAAATTTCAGTGCCACAACTCGCATAAGTCTTAAAGTTGGCAATGCTGGCGCAGTTGACGTCTCAGTAAATGGGAAGGCGAGCCAGCAAATAGGCAATGATGGAGAAGTTGTTTCTGTTTCATATGGAGTTACTTCATAACAATAAGCTTTAACCTGTAACATCATCCCAATGAGTCGCACAGTTGCAGTAGTCACCCTTGGCTGTGCGCGCAATGAAGTTGATTCTGAAGAGTTAGCCGGCCGATTAGCTGCAGATGGCTGGACATTAGTAGATGATGTAGAACAAGCAGAAGTCGCACTCGTTAACACCTGTGGCTTTATTGAATCAGCCAAGAAAGATTCCGTCGATGCACTGCTCGAAGCAAATTCGCTTAAAGGCCACGGAGTTACACGCGCGGTTGTTGCAGTAGGTTGCATGGCAGAGCGTTATGGTCAAGAACTCGCCGAAGCATTACCAGAGGCAGACGCAATTTTAGGATTCGATGATTACAAGGATATTTCTGCAAGATTGCAATCAATTGTCTCTGGAAACTCTCATACACCGCATGTTCCACGAGATCGCAGATCGTTACTGCCTATCGCACCCGTGGAACGCGCCGCAGTTCGAGATGAACAGTACACCTCCAAAGTAGGCGCTGGCGGAACACTTTTCAGAAAGCGCCTTGGTAATGCGCCCTGGGCTCCGCTAAAAATTGCATCAGGGTGCGATCGTCGTTGTTCCTTTTGTGCCATCCCTTACTTCCGTGGATCATTTGTTTCCAGAAGACCTGTCGAAATTCTTGAAGAAGCAAAGTGGCTTGCAAGCAACGGTGTCTCAGAGCTATTTCTTGTCAGTGAAAACACAACGTCCTACGGCAAGGATCTAGGCGACCTACGTCTAATGGAAACCATACTTCCTGACATAGCCGCTATTGCAGGTATCGAAAGAGTGCGCTTGTCTTACTTGCAACCAGCAGAGATGCGCCCATCTTTATTGCAAGCAATGGTTTCGACAGCGAAAACTGCACCTTATTTTGATCTTTCGTTTCAACATACAAGTCCTTCGGTTCTGCGCGCGATGCGTCGATTTGGTGACAGTGAAAAATTCCTTCATTTGATCACCCAGATTCGCGCACTCGATCCGGAAGCTGGAATTCGTTCGAACTTTATCGTCGGTTTTCCAGGTGAAACACAGGAAGATTTTGATGGGCTTGCAGAATTTATAACCCAAGCACAACTCGACGCCGTTGGAATCTTTGGATACTCAGATGAGGACAACACCGAAGCGCTTTCACTTGAAAATAAATTAGATCCTGAAGTAATTGCACAACGCGTTGAATCGTTATCTAGCTTGGCAGATGAAATGGTTTCAGAACGTGCACGCATGCGAATTGGTCAGAGAGTCCGAGTTTTAATTGAAGATGCGGAGTTACAAGAAGGTCGAGCCGCACATCAAGGGCCAGAAGTAGATGGAACCACCTCATTTATCGGTACAAATTTTAAAGTTGGCGAGTATGTTGATGGCGTGGTAATTGAAAGTATTGGTGCAGATTTGGTGGCAAAGGCACAATGAAATTACCTGGCTTCTTAACTCCCAATGTGATTACAACTCTTCGAATTGTATTCCTACCGGTAGGCGCCTATGCACTCTTTAAAAATGGTGGAAATGATCCATCCTGGCAAATAACCTCTTGGTGGATTTTTTTTGTTCTGGGCCTAAGCGATATTCTGGATGGAAATCTTGCCCGCAGTAGAAACTCAATCACAGAATTCGGAAAATTTTTAGACCCGATTGCCGACAAGGCAATGATCGGCACTGCGATGATTTCACTCTCGATTCTGGGTCGCATGCCATGGTGGATAACAATCGTGATTTTGGCGCGCGAAATTGGAATAACTTTATTTAGATTAGCCGTCATTAAACGTGGCGTAATTCCAGCAAATCGCGGTGGAAAAATTAAAACTTTTTTCCAAGGATTCGGAGTTGGTTTTTACGTACTCCCTCTGAGCGAAGATATGTTCTGGTTTCGAGATAGCTTTATGGTCGTTGCTATAATTTTGACTATTGTTACCGGAGCAAATTATGTCTACTCCGCATTTAAACCTCGTAAGTAAAGCGAAAGGAATTTCATGAGCAACGGAACTGAAATTACCTCTGCGATGAAAGATGTTATTGCTAGCTTAAAATCAAGAAACGAAACATTAAGTACCGCCGAATCAATTACTGGCGGGGGATTAGGTTATGCAATCACCAGCGTTCCTGGTTCTTCTGATATCTATGTTGGTGGATCAATTGCCTATCATCGCGAAATAAAAGAATCACACCTGGGAATTTCCGCCGACCTTATTAAGTCCAAGACGGTTTATAGCGAAGAAGTTGCATTTGCTATGGCTCAAGGAGCACTCGACACATTTAAGACAACCTGGGCTATAGCTACGACAGGCGTTGCTGGCCCTGAGGCATCCGATGGCGTTGCCGCCGGAACAGTCTGGGTTGCCATTGTGGGGCCCATTGCTCAGAGCATTCAATTAGCCCTCGATGGCGAGCGTGAAAATATCCGAAGTGGGACTGTCGCGAGCGCAATAGGCACCTTTGCGCGTATCCTTAGGTCTAGAAATTAAGAAAATCATGAAGGGTGGGTCTGGCGATGTTATTGCGTGAAGCAGTCGGTGCAACCCTTCGGGCTGCCCGCACAGAACAATCTCGTACCCTTCGCGATGTTGCCCGTGATGCTCGAGTTTCACTTGGTTATCTCTCCGAAGTAGAACGCGGACAGAAGGAAGCTTCTTCAGAGCTATTGGCAGCAATCTGCGCTGCCTTAGGACTTACACTTTCAACCGTGATCAGCGATGTATCACTTCATATTAAATCTACTGAAGTTGCAACACTAAGCGTTGTAGACGCTGCCTAATTGTGACTCATCTGTATGCGCTCCAAGGAGCGATGGTATCGCGTTCTGAAGGTGCTCTCTTAACAGCAACAAAAGAGATTATTTCTACTCAAGGCATTAAGAATTTAGCAATGATAGATATTGCAGATTTATCCCAAGTATCTCGAGCAACTTTATATAACCATTTTCGCGATAAAGATGCTGTTTTATACTCACTTTTAAGCCGCGAAATAATTCACCTTTTCGAAAACGCACCTAAAAATCCTGCAGAAATTCTTGAATATTTCTCCCGTGCAGTTAGTGCGGACACCGCGCTCGCTGGAATGCGCAAACATGATCCGGCAATGCTCGCAATGCTCTTGATGCGAAACGATGACAAGATTTGGCACGCAATCGACGCCTTCTTTATCAACACCTTTGGCACGCAAACAAAAGCGCGCATCGCCATTTCCTGGTTAATCGCCCAAGTGCTGCAGCCTTTGACTCCCGAAGAGTCCCAAGCCCAGAGCTCACAACTTTTACATGCGTATCTCTGACCTTCGAGAGCGAATACTTTTAAGTTTTGGTCCCCAGTGGGCCCGGTCATTTAGCGCCGACATTGCTATCTCGGAATTAGGGAGCAAGAGCGTGAATGAAGCCCTCGATGCGGGCTTTGAGCCAGATGAAATCTGGCGCGCTGTGTGTAAAGCTCATCCAGATCAGACCGCCGCACATCAATAGCGGCGTGTCGAAGGCTTAATATCGCGTTCGAACAGATGTTCGTATACCCTTTATCCTGCACAACCAGAGCGGTTCCATCCTCCGCCCACAGCCTTCCTCCAAAGCGCTTGGGCCGTCGGTGGGTCTCCGTACCTTCTGGACCGACACTAACGTCATAAGACGTTTCATCGAAAGGAAAGAAGTGGCTACTGAAAAAAGTAATGACAAAGCTACAGATAAAGCACAATCAGATCGTTCCAAAGCCCTAGACACAGCCCTTGCTCAGATTGAACGTCAATTTGGCAAAGGATCGGTCATGAAGATGTCAGAGCGACAGAATCAAGTTGTTGAAGTTATTCCAACTGGTTCAATCGGACTCGACATCGCACTTGGAATTGGTGGTCTACCTCGTGGTCGCGTAGTAGAAATTTACGGACCAGAGTCTTCAGGTAAGACAACACTTACATTGCACGCAATTGCTAACGCGCAAAAAGCTGGCGGCATTTGTGCGTTTATCGACGCAGAACATGCATTCGACTCTGAGTACGCTAAGAAGCTCGGCGTAGATATTGATGCGCTCCTTGTTTCTCAACCAGATACTGGTGAACAAGCACTTGAAATTATGGACATGCTCGTTCGTTCTGGCGCTCTCGATTTAGTCGTTGTTGACTCTGTTGCAGCACTTGTTCCACGTGCTGAAATTGAAGGCGAAATGGGAGATTCACATATGGGTCTTCAAGCTCGTTTAATGTCACAAGCACTCCGCAAAATTACTGGTGCACTTCATCAATCAAAGACAACAGCAATTTTCATTAACCAACTTCGCGACAAGATTGGCGTCTTCTTCGGTTCACCTGAAACTACAACTGGTGGTAAAGCACTCAAGTTTTATGCATCAGTTCGTTTAGATATCCGTCGTATTGAAACGCTCAAAGATGGTCAAGATGCGGTCGGTAACCGTACCCGCGTGAAAGTTGTAAAAAATAAAATGGCGCCACCATTTAAGCAAGCAGAGTTTGACATTATTTACGGAACTGGTATTTCACGTGAGGGATCACTTATCGACCTCGGTGTTGAAATCGGTATCGTTAAAAAATCAGGCGCTTGGTACACATATGAAGCAGATCAATTGGGACAGGGTAAGGAAAACTCCCGCGCTTTCCTTATCGATAATCCAGATCTAGCTAATGAAATCGAATCAAAGATTCGTGCCCACTTTGTTGCACCTGTAGAAGTGGATCCAGCACTTGTCGCTGAAATCGATGAAGCAGCAGCTGAGGTTGATTTCTAATTAGCCTGGATTTTGTAAAGGTTGAAAGAGGCGAAGGCTCTGACCCTTACTCAGTGGCTCACACAATTGCACTCAATGCACTTGTAACACGGGCCAAGAGTAAGGGCGAGCTTCTCGCTCACCTTAAGAAGCGCGGTGTTGAAGATGATGTTGCACAGGCAACAATCTATAAGTTGAGTGAATCTGGCCTGCTCAATGATCAAGATTTTGCACAACAGTGGACTGATTCTCGCACACGTTCAAAAAAACTCTCAAAGAGAATTATTGCTGGAGAACTTCGCCAGCGCGGAGTAGATCAAGAGAGTATTGATTTGGCGTTAGAAGCAATTACGGATGAGAGCGAATACCGGACTGCATTCGAACTAGGCATGCGCAAGCTTTCAACAATGTCTCGTCTCGAACCAGATGTACAGATTCGACGAATTGAATCATTACTTGCACGAAAGGGTTTTGGATACTCAACCATTTCACGTGTAATGCGTGAACTCGATTTACTTAGTTAATTCTTTTTTGCTAATTTTTTTTAGCGAGGTGCTCGGTTAAACGAGCCGCGGTTGCGACAACCGCAGCTGCATGAACACGACCTGGTTGACGTCCAAGTCTTTCTATCGGTCCGCTAATACTTACTGCTGCGATTACTTTTCCATTTGGTCCACGAACTGGCGCAGAAACCGATGCGACTCCAGCTTCACGTTCACCGACTGATTGTGCCCAGCCACGTCGACGATCAGCAGCTAATTGCGCCGCTGTAAAACGGGCATTAGTAAGTCCACGATGAATCTTTTCTGAGTCTTCCCACGCCATCAAAATTTGTGCCGCCGATCCTGCCTGCATCGTTAACGCTGAACCAACTGGAACGCTGTCGCGAAGTCCTGACAAACGCTCTGCGACTGCAACACAAATTCGAACGTCACCTTGGCGTCTATAGAGCTGGGCACTTTCACCTGTCGCATCACGAAGAGCAGCCAGCGCTGGTGCTGCCACTGCAATGAGACGATCTTCTCCGGCGGCGCTTGCTAATTCACCAGAACGTTTTCCTAAAATAAATCTCCCAGTTAAATCTCTGGAAACTAATCTGTGGTGCTCGAGGGCGACGGCTAAACGGTGTGCTGTGGGGCGAGCAATTCCGGTTGCGGCAACTAACTCAGCGAGGGAGTGAGGTCCTGATTCGAGGGTGGTCAGAATTGCAACGGCTTTATCTAATACGCCGACTCCGCTATTATTTCTATCCACGATACGATATTAGCATCTCAATAAATGAGATGTCTACAAGGAGCCTTGGATGTCTAAGACGTTAGCCGAAAAGATTTGGGACGAACACATTGTTCGTCGCGCAGATGGCGAACCAGATCTTTTGTACATCGATCTTCATCTCATCCATGAAGTAACAAGCCCACAAGCATTTGATGGGTTGCGCCTATCCAACAGAAGTGTTCGCAGACCAGATCTGACTATTGCAACGGAAGATCACAATGTTCCAACGCTAAATATTGATAAGCCAATTGCCGATCCTGTCTCTAAATTGCAAGTGGATACATTGCGAGCGAATTGCAAAGAGTTTGGTGTGCGCATCCATTCACTAGGAGATGCCGAGCAAGGAATTGTTCACGTTGTTGGGCCACAACTGGGATTAACTCAACCTGGCATGACCATCGTCTGCGGAGATTCACACACTTCCACACACGGTGCATTTGGAGCGCTTGCCTTTGGTATCGGCACAAGCGAAGTTGAACATGTATTAGCAACACAGACTCTTCCTTTGATTCGCCCCAAAACGATGGCTATAAATGTTGAGGGCACACTGAAGCCGGGTGTGACTTCAAAAGATATTATTTTGGCGATCATCGCAAAAATTGGTACCGGTGGTGGTCAAGGTTATGTTTTGGAGTATCGCGGCTCTGCAATTCGTGCCCTTTCTATGGAAGCTCGAATGACAATATGCAACATGTCAATCGAAGCTGGCGCACGTGCAGGTTTAATCGCCCCAGATGAAAAAACTTTTGAGTACATCAAGGCCAAGCCCCATGCACCAAAGGATTTTGACGCTGCAGTTAAATATTGGTCGACTTTGTACAGCGATTCTGATGCAAAGTTCGACGTGGAGATTAATCTCAGCGCCAATGAACTCGAGCCATTCGTAACCTGGGGAACAAATCCAGGACAGGGGTTGCCACTTAATGCATCAGTTCCAAATCCTGCAGAAATTGCAGACGCCGAAGAACGCGGTGCAGCCGAGCGAGCTCTGACATATATGGGCTTAACCGCTGGAACTCCCCTTAAGAAAATATCGATTGATACTGTCTTTTTAGGTTCTTGCACAAATGGCCGTATTGAAGATTTGCGTTCTGCGGCCGAAATTCTTAAAGGCAAAAAAATTGCTTCATCACTTCGCATGCTTGTTGTTCCAGGATCTGCGCGAGTTCGTCTGCAAGCAGAATCAGAAGGTTTAGATAAAGTATTTCTTGATGCAGGAGCTGAGTGGAGAAGCGCGGGATGTTCCATGTGTCTTGGCATGAATCCAGATCAGCTAGCTGTTGGCGAGCGAAGCGCATCTACATCTAATAGAAACTTCGAAGGACGCCAAGGTAAAGGTGGACGTACTCACCTTGTTAGCCCACTCGTAGCAGCAGCAACAGCTCTGCGCGGAACTCTTTCATCACCAGCGGATTTATAGGGGATACATACAATGGAAAAATTCATTAAGCACACAGGTACTGGAGTTCCACTTCGCCGAAGCAACGTTGATACGGATCAAATAATCCCAGCGGTTTATCTCAAGCGAGTTACTCGCAGTGGCTTTGAAGATGGACTCTTCGCCGCATGGCGTAACGATCCCGAGTTTGTTCTCAATCAAGAAGCATTCAAAAAAGGCACGATCCTTGTTGCAGGCGCTGATTTCGGTACTGGATCTTCGAGAGAGCACGCGGTGTGGGCGCTTCAAAATTATGGATTTAAAGCTGTTATCTCATCTCGCTTTGCAGATATCTTTCGTGGCAATTCGCTCAAGGGTGGCTTGTTAACCATCATCATTTCACAGGAAGAAGTTGAGGCTCTGTGGGCTGCAATTGAAAGCAAGCCAGATACCGCGATTACAGTAGATCTTGAAACACGCACGGTTTCTTACAACCAAACGGTTCTGAATTTTGCAATCGATGACTACACCCGCTGGCGTTTAATGGAGGGTCTCGATGACATCGGTTTAACACTGAAACAAATTAATTCCATCGATACTTTCGAAAAATCTCGTGCAGAGTACAAACCAAAAACTCTTCCAATTTTGAAATAACCATTGAAAAACAAGCGCTTTTACGCTCACTTTTTCAATGGGTGAGGAAAAAGCTAAAAACTCTCAACTAAAACTTTAGAGATTTCTACGCATAAAAAGTGGATTTTTTTACTCTTTTAACAAAAATAAAATAATGCGACACGCCTAACGGCATGTTGGACTCACCCCTACATGCGAGTTAAGTTTTACACGCGTTAGGCAATTGCTTAACTTTTAAGCGTAAAACTAAGGGGATTTTGATGAATAAGGCCCAATTCATTGCCGCGTTGGCCCCACACTTCAACGACAGCAAGAAGGAAGCAGCTCACGCTGTAGATGTTGTTTTTGACACAATTGTTCGTGCAATGTCACGTGGCGAAGATGTCATGATCAATGATTTTGGAAAGTTTAAGAAGGTTGATCGCAAGGCACGTATGGGACGCAACCCATTCACTGGCGAAACAATCAAGATCAAGGCTTCAAAGAAGGCTCGCTTCCTTCCTGCCAAGGGACTTAAGGAAGTAATTTCTGGCGAACGTAAACTTGGACCTGCTCCAAAGATCGAGCCAAAGGCAGTAGCGAAAGCTGCTCCAAAGAGAGTAGCTAAGAAGTCTGCAAAGAAGGCAGCTCCAAAGAAAAAGGCTAAGAAGGCTGTTAAGCGCGTTGTAAAGAAGAGCGCTAAGAAGCGTAAGTAATTAGCTTTTCACAAAAGCGCGGGCTCACCAACACGGTGGACCCGCGCTTTTGCTATTACATTAGAGCCTATGGAAAGCGCGCAGATTACCTACGCACCGCCTACAGGCAATCCACTTGGAACTAATGCAACCTTTAATGTGTGCGCTCGGATTTTAATTCCGCTACTTAATGCGATCACAAAGCGCACCTGGCAAGGCGCAGAAAATATTCCGAAATCTGGTCCTGCAATAATTATCAGCAATCATCTTTCTTACGCAGATGTTTTGTTTTTCGCACAATTTCTCTTTAAGAATGGTCGAGCTCCACGTTTTATCGGGAAGCGTTCGATTTTTAATGTTCCGGTTATTGGTCGAATATTGCTCGCCGCTGGACAAATCCCTGTAGATAGAGAAAGTACGCACGCTAGCAAAGCCTTGGATCATGCAGTTGCAGCGCTCAAAGCCGGACATCTCATTGGAATTTATCCTGAAGGAACTCTGACTCGTGATGAGAATCTGTGGCCAATGGTTGCCAAGACTGGTGCTGCTCGTTTAGCAATCGTTACTCAATTGCCGATTGTTCCGGTTGCAGCATGGGGCATTGCCGATGTCCTGCCGCCATATAACAAAATGCCACGTATCTGGCGGCGTTCAAAAATCACGATTCGTGCAGGTAAGGCAATTGATATGTCATCTTGGTATGGCAAGCAGGACGATCCAAAAGCACTTGCCGAAGCAACTGCTCACGTTATGGGAGAATTAACCACGATGCTTGAAGATATCCGTGGCAAAAAGAGACCGACGCAGATTTTTGATCCACATACTTCTGATTTACCCCGTACTGGAAACTTTAAGAAAAAGCGCTAATGGAAAAAGTAACTGTATTAGGAGCGGGCGCCTGGGGCACAACTATGGCTCAAGTTCTCACTGATGGTGGACATGATGTTCTGTTGTGGGGCCGTAACTCTGAAATAGTCGCTGAAATTAATAATTCGCACACGAACAATAAGTATCTGGGTAATCACGTATTGCCAGCTCAACTCAAAGCAACGGATAATATTGAAAAAGCTTTTGCACACTCTTCAATTGTTATCCTGGCGATACCTGCACAGAGTTTACGAGATCGCTTAATTGAGTGGAAGTCGCTGATTTCCGCTTATGCTCTAATCATCAGCACTTTAAAGGGAATCGAATTGAGCACTGAACTTCGAATGACCGAAGTCATGATTGAAGTATTAGGTACAAACAATTACGCAATTATTACGGGCCCGAATTTGGCGGCGGAATTAATCCAGCGTCAACCAGCAGGTGCGGTATCTGCGGCCCCCACTGCGGAAATTGCAACAAAGGTACAAGAATTATTTACGACTCCTTACTATCGCATATACACATCGACAGATGTAGTCGGATGTGAATTAGCCGGCGCAATCAAAAGCATTATTGCTCTAGCAGTGGGAATGTCAATTGGCATGGGCTTTGGAGAAAATACTCAAGCAATGTTAATTACGAGAGGTCTTAATGAAGTAGCTCGAATCGGTGCCGCACATGGCGCTGATCCGCTCAGCGCCGCCGGTTTAGCCGGCATGGGAGATCTCGTTGCTAGCTGTGGTTCGGCGCTTTCGCGCAACAGAACCTTTGGTGAAGTTCTCGGTCGCACAGGTTCAATGAATGATGCGCGTACACAGGTGGCAAAAACCGTAGAAGGCGTAGCCTCTTCCAGTGCAGTTGTAGAAATAGCGCACAGAGTTGGAGTTGAAGTGCCTGTCATCGAAGCAGTTGCTGACGTTGTTGCTGGAACAATTACTCCGACTCAAGCCCTTAATCGTCTCATGGCAATCACAACAAAAGCAGAAAACTTTATTCGATGAGCAAAAAAGTTATTGCAATAATCTTTGGTGGTCGCTCGAGCGAACACGAAATTTCGTGTGTATCTGCAGGAGGCGTATTAGCTGCTCTCGATAAGAATAAGTATGATCCAATTTTGATTGGAATTACTCGAAGTGGAAACTGGGTTCATGTTTCTCGAGATTTCCCGCTAGAAATTCGTGGGGGAATACTCCCCGAGGTTCCTGCGAACGCTCCTGCAGTAATTGCAGATATTCACGGAATACGCGTTGATGGAAAATTAGTAGAGATAGATGTCATTTTTCCTCTATTGCATGGACCATACGGCGAAGACGGAACCATTCAAGGTTTTTGCGAAATGGCAAATATTGCCTACGTTGGTAGCGGAGTACTTGCAAGCGCCGTGGCAATGGATAAATCTTTCGCTAAACCAATCTTTGCGTCCCATGGAATGAATGTTGTTCCAGGTTTTGTCATTAAGAAAGTAGATTGGAAGTCCAACTCCGCACAATTCGAAAAAAGAGCCGCAACGTTAGAATTTCCATTATTCGTAAAACCAGCTCGTGGCGGATCAAGCCGCGGGACTACCAAAGTTAAGTCAGCTGCAGAATTCGCTGCCGCTGTCGAATCTGCCCACAATTTTGACACCAAAGCATTGGTTGAAAAGGCAATACATGGTCTCGAAGTGGAATGTGCAGTTCTAGAGATTAATGGCTCTCCTGAAGCATCGATTGTTGGTTCGATTTCCATCGATCCCAAATTTGAGTTTTATGATTTCGAAGCAAAATACTTAGATGGCGCAACAAGAATTGAATTACCAGCTTTGATCCCAAGTGATATCGCTGAAGATATTCGCACGAAGGCAATCCAAGCTTTTAAGGCGCTGGGCTGCTCAGGCCTTGCACGAGTTGATTTCTTTTATGCGACAACGGGTGAGGTATTTATAAACGAACTCAACACAATGCCCGGTTTTACAGCGACTTCAGTTTTTCCAAAGATGTGGGCAGCGACAGGCAAGAACTATGAAAGCATTATTGAAGAGCTGATTAAAACGGCACTACTACGAACAAATGGAGTTTTAGAAAATTAATATGTGACTGGGCAGGTCAATGTGCGAGTTATACCTGGGACACCTTGAACTTTAGAAAGAATCATTCGACCAAAATCTTCCATGCTAGGTGCTTCGGCTCGCATAATGACGTCATATGGGCCAGTGACGCCTTCTGCCAACGTGACGCCAGAAATTGCTAACACTGCAGTTGCAACGCTAGAAGCTTTTCCAACTTCAGTTTGAATCAAAATGTATGCCTGTACTGACATGGTGGACTCCTTCTGCTGTTAAGGGGTCAACGTATCGCATCCAGTCTGTGCAGGGCAATGAGTATTCTTTGGGCATGAAATTCAATGAGGAGCAGGTAATTTCAGAAATCTCCTCAATTTTCGCGCCACTCAATAAGGTAAACCCGCGAGTAATAATTGGAATTGGCGATGATGCCGCGGTTATTGAAACGGATCAGCGCTCTGTTATCACAACCGATATGGCAATCGAAGATGTGCATTTCAAACGCGAATGGTCGAGTGCTTATGAAATTGGCTCCAAAATTACAGTTGCAAATCTTGCGGACGTGTATGCAATGGGAGCAGATCCTAGGTACTTGGTTGTCGCCTTAACTCTGACTGGAAACGAAGAGATAGATTGGATCAAAGAACTCGCACGTGGAATCGCTGATACTGCAGCTAAATTCGAAGCAGTTGTTGTTGGTGGCGATTTATCTCGTGCAGATAAAATCATGATTTCGATGACGGCAGTGGGATCATCGCGTTTGCACATTTCTCGAGGCGGCGCTCGTGTCGGAGATTACATTTATGTTTCAGCGCTACCTGGTTGGTCTCGCGCTGGTTTTGAAATACTTTCCAAGAAGCTTCCCGATTCGCCGGCTTTTGCTCATGCACTTTCTCAATTTAAATCCCCACAGTTGGATCCTGCCGTTATGCGTAGCTTTAAGAGTGCACATGCATTATGCGATGTCAGTGATTCTTTGATTGTTCAAGCAAAACAGATAAGTGCAGCCTCATTAGTTGGTTTTGAAATAGATCCCAAGAGGATTGAAAAGTGTGAAGGTTTTGCCGACCTTGCAGGAGTGGCCGCAACAATTGGCTGTGACGTATGGGATCTTGTATTAGGTGGCGGCGAAGACCATGTGCTCTTAGCTACTGGTTCCAATCTTCCGGGAATTTGTATTGGAAAAGTTGTTATCGGTAGAGGTGTAGAAGTCTTAGAAATGAAAAAAGCGCCAGATACCTGGCGCCATTTCAATTAAAAATTAAGAGTTTAGCGAGTAACTTTTCCAGCCTTTAGGCAAGAAGTGCATATATTTTGACGCTTGGGTGTTCCACCAACAAGCGTGCGAACGCGTTGAATGTTTGGATTCCAGCGACGACGAGTCTTCACTTGTGAGTGAGAAACATTATTGCCAAAGCTTGGACCCTTTTTACAGACGTCACATGTTGCAGCCATTGCCGAACTCCTTTTAACCGATGCGCAGGGCGCAAGATTAGCGTGAGCCCGTACCCAGACGCCAATTTGCGCAGGAAGTGGTGGTAGCCCTCAGATATTTGAGCGTAAAAAAGTAAGGGTGAGGGCTGCCACACGATTTTTGAACATATTAAGAAAAACATTGGCGCAGAATTAGAAAAGAGTTGGTAGAGCAATTCAGAAACGGAGAACTTGATCAAATGACGTCATTAGATCTCGCAAGATGGCAATTTGCCATTACCACGGTGTACCACTTCATCTTTGTTCCAATCACAACTGGTTGTAATTACCCACTCTGGTTGGCATGAAATAGGCAGGACTCTAGAACTTTCTCGTTGAATTTCCATGTCCCAATCCACGCTCATTTGGGTTAGACAGTGGAGAATGACGCCATGGCATCCCTAGAAAGTAAAGTCAGTAGCGTTCTTGGGGATCGCACATCGAAAGTTCTAGAAAGCACATTTGGAATCAAATCTGTGGGCGATTTATTACGTCACTATCCAAGAAGATACGCGGTCCGCGGAGAACTCACTGATATTTCTACTTTGCAAGAAGGTGATGAAGTAACAATTCTTGCCGAAGTATTTAGTGCTTCGAATCGCCCACTGCATGGACGCAAGGGAAGCATTTTCGAAGTAATCGTTACTGATGGAAAAGCCAAACTCTCACTCACATTTTTTAATCAGGCATGGCGTGAAAAAGATTTGCGAGTTGGTCGCCAAGGATTATTTGCTGGGAAAGTAGGCGTTTTTAAAGGTAAGCGCCAATTAGCTCACCCTGACTATGAATTAATCCCAGATGGCAATGATGTTGAGAGCGCCGTTGATGAGTTTGCTGGCAAATTTTTAGCGGTATATCCAGCATCATCCAAAATGCCATCGTGGAAGATTGCTCAGTGCATCGATTTGGCCATCGAAGGATTAGATGAAGTACCGGATTTCTTACCTGATTACATCCGCGAAGAACATGGTTATCCAACGTTGCATCAAGCGCTAGTCCAATTACACAAACCTGCAGATTTAGATCACGCAGAAATCGCACGCGAACGATTGACTTTTGATGAAGCTTTTTTGCTGCAACTTCTTCTAGCTAAGCGAAAAGCAGCCTTGCGCTCTTTAGATGCAGTTGGCAGAAAACGCGTCTCTGGTGGGTTACTCGATGCTTTCGATAAATTGTTGCCATTTGAATTAACTGCAGGTCAAAAAGAAGTCAGTGCTGAAATTGAATCTGACTTAGCGAAGTCTCATCCGATGCATCGATTGCTTCAAGGTGAAGTTGGTTCGGGTAAAACTATCGTGGCTCTTCGAGCAATGTTGAATGTGATTGATAACGGGGGACAAGCAGCTTTGTTAGCCCCGACAGAAGTTTTGGCGGCGCAGCACCTACGAACAATTACGAAACTGTTGGGAGATTTAGCGCAAGGTGGAATGTTGGGTGGAGCGGAAAAAGCAACGCAAGTAACTTTAATTACTGGTTCACAAAGTGCATCAGTACGAAAAGATGCTCTAACTTTGGCTGCAAGTGGAGCAGCTGGCATCGTCATCGGTACACATGCTTTATTAGGTGAATCTGTTCACTTCAATGATCTTGGCTTAATTGTTGTTGATGAACAACACAGATTTGGTGTTGAGCAAAGAGATGCGTTAAAAAATAAAGCACATACCCCAGCGCACTTATTGGTTATGACCGCAACTCCGATTCCACGAACTGTGGCTATGACAGTTTTTGGTGATTTGGATGTTTCTACCTTGCGCGAATTGCCACTTGGTAGGCAACCAATAACAACGCACGTAATTGCAGCGCAAGAAAAACCTGCGCATCTAGAACGTGCATGGCAGAGAATTGCTGAAGAAGTGGCGCAAGGACATCAGGCCTATGTCGTTGCACCGCGAATAAGTGCGACAAATAATGAAGATGCGGATATGGATTTTCTATTTGGAACGGAGTCACAGAGCATTGCCAGTGTTGAAGAACTTGGCCCCATGCTGCACAGCGGACCTTTTTCTGGTTTGCGAGTAGCTCCACTTCATGGTCGCCTTGCAACGGAAGTTAAAGAGTCAACTATGTCCGCATTCTCCGCGGGCGAAATAGATGTATTAATTTCAACCACTGTCATCGAAGTTGGCGTTGATGTACCAAATGCCACAGTTATGGTAATCATGGATGCAGATCGTTTTGGCGTTTCGCAATTGCACCAACTTCGCGGTCGAATTGGTCGTGGAAGTTCACCCGGTTTGTGTTTACTAGTTACCAACGCAATGCCAGAGACTCCCGCTCGTAAGCGCTTAGACGCAGTAGCAGGGACATTAGATGGCTTTGAACTCTCCAAAATAGATCTCGAACAACGACGAGAAGGAGATGTGCTGGGCGCTAGCCAATCAGGAACTCGTTCGCACTTACGATTATTACGCGTATTGCGAGATGAAAAACTTATTGAGAGCGCCCGCGAGAGCGCAGAAAAACTCATAGAACAGGATGCGCAACTTAAAAGCTTCGCGCTGCTTAATGATGAATTAAAGTTTCTAGAAACAGATTCAGCGACAGACTTTATAGATAAGGGTTGATTGAATGAGAATTATTGCCGGAGTTGCAAAGGGTCGCTCCTTATCTAGCGTCGCAGGTGCAACCAGACCAACATCTGATCGTGCTCGTGAAGCCATTTTTTCGACACTGACATCTGAATTTGGCGACTTTCTTGGATTACACATATTGGATTTATTTTCAGGTTCCGGAGCAATTGGATTAGAAGCTCTTTCGCGTGGCGCTTCACTTGTTCACTGTGTTGAAAAAGATGACTCTGCAACAAAAACGATTTCAAAGAATTCTGAACTTGTTCAAAAGGCCCAGCCAGTTGGTGCATTTCATTTATTTCATATGTCAGTTCAGAAATTCGTAGAAGAATTAGCTCAAAATCAATATCACTTTGTTTACATAGACCCACCATATGATTTTGCAGATTCCGAGCTGACATCAATTTTAGGAAAGCTTCTCTCAAATAATTTCTTTAAAGATGATGCAGTAATTGCAATCGAACGAGCATCAAAGACTTCGCAACCCACGTGGCCCGTGGGATATGAGCCTTCTCGCACCAAGGTCTATGGGCAAGCGAGTATTTATTACGCTAATTACGCTAAGAATGGATAAGCAAAGAAATCGTTGCTAGCGTTTGACCCATGAGACGCGCAGTTTGTCCTGGATCTTTTGATCCTATTACGTATGGACATCTAGATATTATCGAACGTGCCAGCCACCACTTTGATGAAGTAACAGTTGCCGTACTTGAAAATCGAACCAAATCAAGTTTATTCACCGTAGCAGAACGCATATCTATGATTTCAGATGTTACGAAGAACTTTTCAAATGTACGAGTTGATTCGTGGAGCGGCTTGTTAGTTGAATACTGTAAATCGAAATCAATCCAATCAATTGTTAAAGGGCTACGTGCTGTATCGGATTTCGAATATGAATTGCAGATGGCCCAAGTGAACCTGCAAGGATCTGGCGTCGAAACTATGTTTATGGCGACTTCTCCAACTCACTCCTTTTTATCATCCTCACTTGTGAAAGAATTAGCGCATTACGGTGGAGATGTCTCCTCTATGGTTCCACCGAGCATTAACGAAGCACTTAAACGTCGAGTAGCAGGGAAGTGATCCATGGATTCGATTGAGAAATTAACAACAGCCATTGCAATGGTCGAAGAGGCTCGTGGTGTCCCACTCTCAGCTTCGTGCGTTCTGCACCGAGGCGAAATTCTGGAAATACTCGATGGAGCACGTGCTGCACTTCCAAGTGATTTAGAAACGGCGCGCAAAATTCTTGCGTCTCGCGATTCACTTATTGAAGAAGGACGTACGAGTGCCGAAGCTTTGATTGCAAGTGCCCGTGAAGAAGTTTCACGAATGATTGAACAGACTGCAATTGTTTCTGCAGCCCGCGAAGAAGCTCAACATATTTTGGATGATGCCCATCTTGAAGCAGATGCAGCCCGCGAAGAAGTCGAAAAATATATCGACTCACGTCTTGCGACTCTTGAAGTTATTTTAAATAAGACATCAGATGCTGTTGCACGCGGTCGCGAAAGACTTGCTGGTGCAGGCGATAAAGATGTTTTATCGCAACTCGCCAAAGATAAGTAAAGTTGTTACAGAATGACTCATGATCTCTCGCATTTTCGTGTGAATACCCACGAGCTTCCAAGACGTGCTGGAGAGATGAAAGAGTATTCAATTGATTTTGATCTCACAGAAGCTTTCGGTGTTGAACTAATTAGCGTTCCTCCGGGCGAAGTTATAGAAGTTGATTTAAGACTCGAATCTGTGACAGAGGGCGTGCTTGCTACGGCCGATGTCTTTGCAACTGCAATTGGTGAGTGCATTCGCTGCCTTGATCCCATCGCCATTGATATAAATCGAAGTTTTCAAGAGCTTTATCGCTATGAAGTACACCATGAAAAAGGTTCAAAGGGTTCAAAGAAACGTCGCCCCAGCGAAGATGCAATTGATGATTTAGATGTCGAAGATGATTTACTGATGCAGGGTGATTACATCGATTTGGAAACCCCTCTTCGTGATGCAATTGTTCTAGCGCTGCCTGTTAACCCATTGTGCTCCGAGAATTGTTTGGGCCTCTGTCAGCAATGTGGGGAAAAGTGGTCAGATCTTCCAGAGTCACATGCCCACCAAGAGATTGATCCCCGATGGGCAGCCCTTGGCATACTCGAGGCGGATAAGGGCGAGTAGATTGCACCGCTGAAGCCGATTTTAAGAATTCGAACTTTTAGGGGATACTTTCACCCATATCCGCACTCCTAGTGAGCCGCGGTATCTCAGATGAGATTTAAGAAGAGATTAAGGACGCCACCGTGCCAGTACCAAAGCGAAAGATGTCTCGCTCAAAGACTCGTTCTCGTCGTAGTCAGTGGAAAACAACTGCGGCAGCACTAGCGGCGTGCCCACAATGTCAGCAACCAAAATTGCAACACACTGCATGTCCAACGTGCGGAACATATAACCGCCGTCAGGTTATTGAGGTCTGATCTGTACTCTGAATTAACACAGCACTTAGGTGTTGAAGTTGATCCAAATCTTTTAGCCTTAGCCTTTACTCATCGTTCATTTGCATATGAAACCGGTGCAAAAGAGACTAATGAACGTCTCGAATTTCTTGGGGACTCAGTTCTAGGTTTGGTCGTCACAGAAGAGTTATACCTTCGCTTTCCAGATCTCGATGAGAGCAGACTTTCGCCTCTTCGTTCAGGCGTCGTAAATATGAGGGCGCTCGCTGATATCGCTCGCGAACTCAAACTCGGAAAGTACATTCGCCTTGGAAAAGGTGAAGAAGTAACCGGTGGTCGAGATAAAAATTCACTATTAGCAGATGCTTTAGAAGCCCTCATTGGTGCTATTTATCTTCATGCGGGCTTTTCTAGCACGGCTCTCGTTGTTCGAAAATTAATTGCGGAAACATTAACGCAGGCAATTGCGCGTGGTTCAGGATTAGATGGCAAAACTGCACTTCAAGAGTTAACTGCTCAACTTGGTGAAGGCGCTCCTGAATACATCGTCACCGAAACAGGCCCTGATCACGATAAGAGTTTTAGCGCAGATGCAATGGTTGGTGGGGTCTGCATCGCGAGTGGCACCGGAAAGAGCAAGAGAGAAGCCGAGCAAGTGGCTGCGAGAAGCGCCTACGAGATATTAAAACCTCAAGTTGTGGATGAAGGTAACTAGCTCCAGATGCTTTAGTAGGCGCCGTGTTACGTCGCTAATTAACGCGCTCGCAAGGTAGGTTTACCGCGTGTATCTAAAGAGCATCACGCTCAAGGGCTTTAAGTCCTTTGCGTCAGCAACCACTCTGCGCCTCGAACCGGGAATTACCTGCGTCGTTGGTCCCAATGGTTCTGGTAAGTCAAACGTTGTTGATGCACTCACATGGGTAATGGGCGAGCAAGGTGCAAAATCTCTACGCGGCGGAAAAATGGAAGATGTCATCTTCGCCGGCACGAGCGGACGTGCACCACTTGGCCGCGCAGAAGTTTCGGTCACAATTGATAACGCAGATGGCGCGCTCAATATTGATTATTCAGAAGTAACTATCTCGCGAATTCTCTTTAGAAATGGTCAGAGCGAGTATCAAATAAATGGTGAAGCTTCGCGTCTTCTAGATATCCAAGAACTCTTAAGTGATTCTGGTATCGGTCGAGAAATGCACGTCATTGTGGGTCAAGGTCAACTCGATACAATTTTGATGGCAAACCCTGACGAGCGACGCGGCTTTATTGAAGAAGCTGCAGGGGTACTCAAGCACCGCAAGAGAAAAGAGAAGGCGCTACGTAAACTCGATTCAATGCAGGCCAACTTAGCTCGTGTTCAAGACTTAACAGTTGAATTGCGCCGTCAACTTCGCCCACTCGGCAAACAAGCAGAAGTAGCCAAGAAAGCAGCCACGATTCAAGCTGATTTACGCGACGCCAAATTACGTTTGCTTGCAGATGATTACGTCTCAATGACCAAAACTCTTGATGCCGAAGTTGCGGACGAAACCGCTCTACGCGAACGCCGTGCAATCGTTGATTCAGAGTTGGACAAAGTCCGCTCACGTGAAGAAGCACTCGATGCACAAGCAGCTGTTGATGGCCCACTTCTAATTAAGGCGCAAGAAACTTATTACCAATTAAATTCATTGCGCGAAAGATTTAGAGGAACGGCCTCTCTTGCACAGGAGCGTTCTCGTTTCTTGGCAGAAGAAGCCGAGGAAGCTCGCACACTCGGTCGCGACCCCGAAGCCCTTGATCGAGAAGCACAAGCACTGCGTCAAGAAGAGGCACAACTTCGTGCAGCGGTAGTAAGTGCAAATGCTTCTTTAATGGATGCAACAACTGCGTTGGCACAAGCAGAATCTTCTCTAAAGAGCGAAGAAGACAAAGTCGGTGCGGTCATGAGAGCAATTGCAGATGCGCGAGAAGGCACAGCTAGACAAGAAGGTCACATTAAATCATTGCGTGCTCGCCTTGAGGCGATTGCAGAAGAGATTGCTCGATTGGAAAAATCACGTAACGATGCACAGCAGAGAGCAGATGAAGCATCTCGCGCCTACTCAAACTTTGAATTAGAAATTGCAAGTGCTGATTCCAGTGAATTAGGTTTAGATTCTCACTTCGAAAACACAAAATCTAAACTTGAAGCGGCAAAGAAAACACTCTCCGATCTTGTAGATGACGAGCGCAACACGGAACGCGAAAAAAATGCCCTGGAAGCGAAGCTGGAAGCACTTCGACTCACTTCAAAGAGCAACGATGGTGCCTCTGCACTTCTATCTAATTCTCGTGGTGTGAAAATTTTAGGAAGCGTCAGTTCACTTATTTCGATTGAAAAAGGATATGAAAGCGCAGTAGCTGCCGCCCTTGGTTCCTTAGCCGATGCAATTGTTGTGCAAGATTTAAGTTCTGCAGTGAGCGCACTGACAACGATGCGTTCAGAAAATCTTGGACAAGCTGATGTGCTCGTATTCGATGGGAATTCTCGCTCTTCGGATTCAATGCCATCGGGCCTAACACCACTGACTAATTATGTTCAGTCCTCTTCAATTGCATCTCTCTTGAATTCATTACTGAGCGCGACTGCAGTTGTTGACTCAGCGCGCGATGCAGCAGATGTTCTTCGTAACCATCCCGCAATTCAAGTTGTTACGCGAGATGGCGACATCATCTCTTCTATCCGTGCTCGGGGTGGTTCAAAGTCGACATCTTCACTCATTGAGATACATGCACTCATCGCCGAACTTACGAGCAAACTAGAAGATGTAACTCACAGGGCTGATCGAATACGTTTTGAAATATCGACTGCAACAAATGAACTTGCAACGTGTCAGAACGAATATGACCAAGCACTTGCAAAACTTAATGAATCAGATGCGCGAATTGCAGCGCTGACTGAGCAATTAGCCGTTGCTGGACAAAATGCAAAATCTGCATCTGCAGAAGTAGATCGTCTTGAAGTTTCTATTGCCGAGGCAAGTGCTGCTAAATCTCGCGATGAAAATGAATTAAATATCGCTTCTGATCAACTTTTGTCTCAGGGAGAAACTCCAGAACCTGATTACGCACAAGTAGAAGTTTTCCGTGCACAAGTTTCAATTGCTCGAAGCACAGAAGTAGAAGCTCGACTTGCGGTACGTACAAGTGAAGAGCGTGTTGATTCAATTTCAGCACGCGCTAAAGCACTAGAAGATGCTGCCCAAGCCGAGCGGGATGCTTCCGAACGTGCGATTTCACGGCGCGGGGCACGTGCGCGAGGTGCAGTCATCTCACAATCAGTTGCCGAAGCTGCTTATGAAGTTTTGATTCACATCGAACGATCAATTGCTAAGGCAGCAACAGAGCGCGCACTACTAGAAGAAGCTCGGGCACAACGTGAAGGTGAAACTTTAACTATTCGTGCACGTGGCCGCGAATTAGCAACAGAACTCGAACAACTAACCAATAGTGTTCATCGAGATGAAATCGCTCGTGCTGAGCAGCGAATGCGCATTGAAGCTCTCGAACTTAAAGCGGTAGAAGAACTAGGTGTAGACACCACGATATTGGTAAATGAATACGGCCCACATAATGATGTTCCCACTTTCCTAGAAAACGAAGCTGGGGAGATTGTCACAACTGAATTAATTCCATATCGTCGAGATCAGCAAGAAAAACGCCTGGCAGCGACTGAGAGATCACTTACTTTGCTTGGAAAAATCAATCCACTCGCATTAGAAGAATACGATGCGCTTGAAGAGCGTTTGAAATTCTTGGCAGAGCAGCTAGAAGACCTTAAGAACACCAAGAAAGATCTTTTGGATATCGTCAAGGAAGTTGATGATCGCGTTCAGCAAATCTTTATGGAAGCATACGAAGAGACTGCAAAGCACTTCGCAGAAATCTTCTCAAGACTATTTCCAGGAGGAGATGGTCGCTTAATTCTGACGAATCCGGATGATTTACTTTCTACAGGTGTCGATGTTGAAGCGCGTCCTCCAGGAAAGCGTATAAAGAGACTTTCGTTGTTATCTGGTGGAGAAAAATCTCTTACTGCTGTGGCTATGCTCATTGCCATTTTCAAAGCGCGCCCAAGTCCGTTCTATGTGCTCGATGAAGTTGAAGCAGCTCTTGATGATGTAAACCTTGGTCGTCTCTTAGGCGTATTAGAAGAGTTGCGCACAAATTCTCAGTTAATCATCATCACTCACCAGAAACGCACAATGGAAATTGCAGATGCGTTGTACGGTGTCACTATGCGCGGAGATGGCGTGACTGAAGTTATTTCTCAGCGACTTCGCGAATCAGAGACTGCCTAAAAACGAAATTAGTTTGGCATGGGAATATTTTCTAGATTTTTGACAAAAATCAAGGTTTCAGATTTCTTGCATAAACCGGATTTAGAAGAGCTAACCAACGAACTCATTGCAGCAGACTTAGGTCAAGACCTATCAAATGAAATTATTGAGCAGACTCGTAAAATTAAATCTGAAACCCCCGAAGAAGCTTTGAAGAGCGTGTTGTACTCTCATTTATCCAAGAAGCCTCGGATTTTAAACGTAGATTCCCCATTGACTGCAGTCATGGTCGTTGGCGTCAACGGAACGGGTAAAACGACAACGATTGCAAAGTTGGCCAGAATGTTTCAGAACCGAGGCTCTGTTGTTTTGGCTGCTGCAGATACTTTTCGCGCAGCAGCGGTTGAACAGTTGCAAACCTGGGGCAAGCGAATTGATGTGACAGTAATAAGTGGAAAAGAAAACTCTGATCCGGCTGCTGTTGCCTTTGATGCAATTGAAAAATCTCAGCAGTTATCTGCTTCCTTTCTTTTTATTGATACTGCTGGTCGACTTCATAACAAAAGCGATCTCATGAATGAACTTGGCAAAATTAAAAGAGTCATTGAAAAGGTTGCTCCTGTAAGTGAAGTACTAATGGTGATTGATGCGACAACAGGTCAAAATGGATTACAACAGGCAAAGATTTTTGCCGAAGCAGTACAAGTAACTGGCATTGTGCTAACCAAATTAGATGGAAGTGCTCGCGGGGGAATAGCCCTTGCCATTGAAGATGAGTTGGATATCCCAATTAAGTTTGTCGGCACAGGGGAATCTATAGATGATTTAGCTGTTTTTGATCCGGAGGAATACATTAGAGGTCTCATCTCTTAACCTGGATGTAACACAAGCGCCTTCAGGGCTAAAAAATGTGATGTGTCTGAAACCTTATACGCCCTTGCATGTAACTCTCGTGGGGCATTTTTCACCTCTCTCAAAGGCGAGAATTCCAAGCTTTGTTACCAACCACAATATTGAAAGTAGTTTTCTATGGATCAAATGGTTATTAATTCGGGAGATACGGCATGGATGCTGGCGAGTACCGCACTTGTTCTTCTCATGACTCCAGGTCTCGCCTTCTTTTATGGAGGAATGGTTCGAACTAAGAGCGTACTGAACATGATGATGATGTCGATGATTTCTATAGGCGTCGTAAGTGTGCTATGGGTGATTTACGGATTTGAATTAGCTTTTGGATACAAAGCAAACTCACCTTGGTACGGAGCAATTTCTTTCTCTGGTTTGGGTGGAGCGGTAAATGACTTCACAAATAATGGCGGGATGTATCCGATTCCTGTATTGGTATTTGCGGCATTTCAATTGATGTTTGCAATCATTACACCAGCGCTCATTTCTGGAGCGATTGCTGACCGAGCAAAGTTCACTTCATGGGCAGTGTTCGTTGCTATCTGGTCGACGCTTGTATATTTCCCTGTTGCTCACTGGGTATTCGCATTTGGAAATAAAGTTGGCAACACCATTACGGGCTCAGGGTTCCTTGCGGGAAAAGGTTTAGAAGATTTTGCAGGTGGTACAGCAGTGCATATCAACGCCGGAGCAGCAGGTTTAGCTTTAGCAATCGTTCTAGGTAAGCGAACTGGTTGGCGCAAAGAATCAATGCGTCCACACTCACTGCCATTAGTGATGCTTGGTTCTGGTTTGCTTTGGTTTGGATGGTTTGGATTTAATGCAGGTTCTGCATTGGCTGCAAACGGTATTGCAGCACTTGCTTTGATTAATACTCAAGTGGCAACGGCTGCAGCACTTGCAGGTTGGTTGCTCGTTGAAAAAATTCGTCAGGGGCATCCAACTTCACTCGGCGCATCATCCGGTGCGGTTGCAGGGCTCGTTGCAATCACACCAGCCTGCGCATTCGTTGCTCCATGGGCTGCAGTGGTCATTGGGCTCTTTGCTGGAATTTTCTGTTCTCTTGCCACGGGACTTAAGTATCGATTTAATGTGGATGATTCTTTAGACGTGGTCGGGGTTCACTTGGTTGGTGGAATTTGGGGCTCTTTAGCTATCGGTCTCTTTGGCGCCAGTGCGGTAAATAGCGTTGGACTAGATGGAGTGTTCTACGGTGGTGGATACGCATTATTAGGCAAGCAAACGATAGGTGTGGTGCTTGTGGCTGTGTATTCTTTTGTAGCAACATTAATCATCGGTTACGCAATTGAAAAAACAATTGGATTCCGAGTAACTAAGGATGCAGAGGTTTCAGGAATCGATTTTAATGAACATGCTGAGACTGCTTATGAAATGACGAGCTCATCACGAGGAGGTTCAATTTTATGAAACTGATTACGGCAATTCTTAAGCCACATAAGTTAGAAGATGTTAAAACTGCTCTTCAAGCACATGGCGTTAAAGGTATGACGGTTTCAGAAGCAAGCGGATTCGGCAGACAAAAGGGGCATACAGAGGTTTATCGAGGTGCGGAATACACAGTCGATCTAGTTCCGAAGATTCGCCTGGAAGTACTATCTGATGATGCAGATGCACAAGGAATCATTGATGCGATTGTGAAGAGCGCAGCGACTGGAAGCATCGGCGATGGAAAGGTGTGGGCTATTCCAATCGAACAAGTTGTTCGAGTTCGAACAGGTGAACAAGGGTCGGAGGCGATCTAAAGACATGTGCAGAGCTGAAGTAGGCTCTGCACATGTTTGATGCACTCTCCTCTCGTTTTGCCAAGACTTTTGGCAATCTTCGCGCAAAGGGAAAAATATCTTCCTCAGATATTGACTCAGTCATCGAAGAAATCACAAGCGCACTTCTGGAAGCAGATGTTGCAAAAGAAGTCGTAGATCTCTTCACTGAACGCATCCGAACTCAGGCCATTGCGCTCCTACCAACATTGCAGGCAGGAAGTAATCAAGCGCAAGCCATATTTGATGTAGTTAATTCAGAACTTGTTAAAATTCTTGGTTCTGAAAGTCGGCGCATCAGATTTTCAAAAAATCCTCCGACAGTTCTTATGCTGGCAGGCTTGCAGGGAGCGGGAAAAACTACTCTTGCAGCGAAGTTAGCAAAATTTTATAAAGATCAAGGCAATACACCAGTGTTGGTTGCTGCCGATTTACAAAGACCAAATGCGGTCACTCAGTTACAAGTTTTAGGTGAACAAATTGGTGTGCCGGTATTTGCACCAGAACAAGGCAATGGATCTGGTAATGCCGTACAAGTTGCACGCGACGGTATTGCATTCGCGCGTTCCAAAGTTCATAACATGGTTATTGTCGATACAGCAGGTCGCTTGGGTGTTGATGATCAACTCATGGGTGAAGCCATCGCAATACGTGATGAAATTAAGCCCCACGAGATCCTATTCGTTATTGATGCCATGATCGGACAGAGTGCTATCGCAACTGCGCGAGCGTTTGAACAAGGTGTTGGTTTTGATGGATTAGTGCTCACTAAATTAGATGGTGATGCACGAGGTGGCGCAGCTCTTTCGATTACTGAAATTATTAAACGTCCAATCATGTTTGTCTCTACTGGTGAAAAAATTGGCGATTTCGATCATTTCTACCCAGATCGAATGGCTTCGCGAATCCTCGGACTCGGTGATGTTGCAACCTTGGCTGAGAAGGCAAAGAAAGCGCTTAATCCCGAGACAAGTGCCAAACTTGAAGAGAAGTTCGCACGCGGAGATGACTTCACATTAGAGGATTTTCTTGAACAGCTCGAGGCAATGGCCAACATGGGCTCCATGGGTAAATTACTTTCAATGTTGCCGGGTGCGGCTTCTATGAAGAAACAGATTGAAAATTTTGATGAGAATGAAATAGTTCGAACAAAAGCCATAGTTCAATCGATGACACCACATGAGCGTCGCGAAGTAAAAGTTCTTAACGGTTCACGCAGAGCTCGTATCGCACGCGGAAGCGGTCGCTCAGTTTCAGAAGTAAATTCACTCGTTGAAAGATTTTCTGCTGCACAGAAAACAATGAAGCAAATGCGCAATGGATCACTTCCAGCAGGCATGCCTGGTGGTTTGGGGCAGATGCCAATCTCTAAAACACCTGTGGCTCACAAGAAGAAGTCCAAGTCAGGTAATCCCGCTAAAAGGGCTGCAGAAGAGCGCGGATAGGCCTTAATTTCGCTTCCTGAGCTTGTAATGGCAAGATTAGTCACCTGTGACGGGGCCCTCTACCCCCGAAACATCCAAGTCCATCGCTTGGTCAAAATGATTGCGCACCCCGCTGCGATTACTTTGGCAAAGCACACATTTACAGGAGTACACGTTACTTGGCTACAAAAATTCGTTTAATGCGGATGGGAAAAATTCGCACACCTTATTTCCGCATCGTAGTTACAGATTCACGCAAAGCTCGCAATGGTCTATCCATTGAAGAGATTGGTCGTTATGCACCAGGACAAGAACCATCACTGATTGAAGTTAACTCAGATCGCGCTCTGTATTGGTTAGGAACTGGCGCACTTCCAACTCCAGCAGTAGAGGCAATTTTAAAAGTTACTGGCGATTGGCAAAAGCACAAGGGACTTCCTGGAACTGAAGGATCACTCCGTGTTGCTGCGCCAAAGCCTGCAAAGAGCGTTGCTTATGAAGCAGCGGTAAAGCAAGCAATGGATGAACCAAAAGAAGGTGCAACTACTCTTAAGAAGAAAGCACAAGAGAAGTTAGCTGCAAAAGCTAATCCAGTTGTAGAAGAAACTCCTGCACCTGCACCAGAAGCAGCCATCGAAGAGACTCCAGTAGTTGAAGATGCTCCTGCAGAAGTTGTTGCAGAGACTCCAGCAGTTGAAGAGACTCCAGCAGCAACTGAAGAAGCGGCTGCCGAATAACTATGATGGATGAAGCACTCGAGCATCTCGTAAAAGGGATAGTCGATAATCCTGAAGATGTCATTGTTAAGGAAAAGACTCATCGTCGCGGAACAACGCTAGAAGTTCGAGTTAATCCCGAAGACATTGGCAAAGTTATTGGTCGCAATGGCCGTACAGCCAAAGCTCTTCGCACAGTAGTCAGCGCAATCGCTGGTCGTACAGTGCGCGTCGATCTCATCGAGACCGACGAGGCTCGCTAACAACTCTTCGCTCATGCGTTTACTCGTGGGCCGCATAGGTCGAGCTCACGGAATTCTTGGTGAAGCAACAATCGAAGTTCGTACTGACGATCCAGATAAACGGTTTGCTGTCGGCACGAAAGTAAATACTGATAAACACGGTGATCTCACGATTGTTTCTGGACGTGTCCACAATGGAATCCTGCTTCTAGGGTTTGCGGGCATTACAACTCGAAATCAAATTGAAGAGTTGAGAAATGAAATGCTTTATTCCGATGTAGACATCAATGAATCAACTGGCGATGAAGACGAGTACCACGTGCTGCAACTCATTGGTTGTATCGCATACTTACAATCTGGTGAAAAATTTGGAGAAGTATCGGATGTAATTAATCTTCCAGGTCAAGATTTGTTAGCCATCGAGACCGAACAAGGAGAAACTCTTATTCCCTTTGTCCGTCAGCTTGTCCCCGAAGTAGAAGTAAAAAATAAACGAATGGTTGTTATTCCTCCCACGATTACTGGTGAGATAACATGAAGTTAGATGTCGTAACAATATTTCCTGATTACCTAGCTCCACTTAAATTATCTCTCTTGGGTAAAGCTCAGGATGAGGGATTGTTAGAAATCAATGTGCATGACTTACGAGCACACGCATCTGATAATCACCACAGCGTTGATGACACTCCTTACGGTGGCGGAGCAGGAATGGTCATGAAAGCCGAAGTATGGGGATCCGCCCTTGATCCGTTAATAGTAAGCGATGTTGATCTAATTATCCTGACACCTGGTGGGAAGAGATTTAACCAGCGCATGGCCGAGAAATTCTCGAAGAGTTCGCACTTAGTTTTTGCATGCGGAAGGTATGAAGGCATTGATGATCGCGTTCGCCAATACTATTCACAAGAACTATTTGCAGAAAAAAATGTTAATGTACATGAAGTATCAATTGGGGATTATGTATTAGGCGGGGGAGAAGTTGCCGCTATGGTCATGATTGAAGCTATTACTCGATTGCTGCCAGGAGTGCTAGGCAATCCTAAATCAATTGTTGAAGAATCACATATGCATGAAGGATTTGCTGAATACCCTTCATTTACCAAGCCTCAAATTTGGCGCGGCATCAACGTTCCTGAAATTTTGCTCAGTGGAAATCACGCACAAATCGCTTCATGGCGCGCACAATCTGCAAAAGAGCGCGCAGAAAAGAATTTCTAACTCGTCAGTAGCAGTAAAACTACCGTAGAGTTCTTCCATGTCCGAAGAGTCTGCAAAAATCCAATCTAGACTCATACGTGACCTCGAACCAGTGGTAGCTGTTGAATTAGAGCGCCATCTTGCTATTCAAAAAAATTGGTACCCACATGAATATGTCCCATGGAGTGAAGGACGAGATTTTGCAGGTCCGCTCAATGGCGATGCATGGGAGGCAAAGGATTCGCGTCTCACATCAGTGGCTCAAGATTCTCTAGTTTTAAATCTTTTAACTGAAGATAACTTGCCGAGTTATCACACCGAAATAACTCTTTCTATGGGAAGAGATGGTGCCTGGGGTAATTGGATCGAACGTTGGACTGCAGAAGAAGGCCGCCACTCAATCGTGATTCGCGATTACTTGATGGCAACTCGCGGTGTTGATCCTTACGAATTAGAGGATTTGCGAATGGCTCATATGTCACTGGGCTACCAGACTCCGTATGAGAATGACATGTTGCACACGATTGCCTACGTTTCCTTTCAAGAATTGGCTACTCGAATTTCTCATAGAAATACCGGCAAAATTTCAGATGATCCGATCGCTGAAGGCATGATGCAGCGAATTGCGTTAGATGAAAATTTGCACATGATTTTTTACCGAAATACTCTCAAGGCTGCGCTGGATCTCGAACCAAATGCAGCAATGAGGGCAATCGCTGATGTTGTGACTAATTTTGATATGCCTGGTGCCAATATGCCAGGCTTTGGTCGCAAAGCAGTTCAGATTGCTCTTGCAGGAATTTATGACATGCAACAGCATCTAGAAGAAGTTATCGCCCCAGTACTTCGCGCATGGGATGTCTTTGAGCGCAATGATTTATCCGGAGATGGTTTGATCGCTCGAGACGAACTCGCAGCCTTCTTGGCGAAAACAACTGAAGAATCTGATCGATTTAATGAAAAACGTGAACATCACTTTGAGCGCCTTATCGCGCGTGGTCAAGAGCCGATTCGCATTCAAAAATGAGCAAGCGCGTAATCTTTATCGAGCACGACCATGTCAGTGAAGGTGGTCCGATATGGCATCAGTTTAAAGTTCGCGGATTCGAAATCACTAGATTTGTGATCGTAGATAAAGAACACCAACACAATCCAAACGTCACTGTGACTTGGCCGGATTTACTTTCATTTGATGTTGTTGTCGTGATGGGTGCACCATATGCTGCATATGCGGATGATGTTATTGGAAATTGGTTGTTACCTGAGTTAGAAAAAATGAAAGAAGTTCACAATGCAGGAATTCCAGTTCTTGGAATTTGCTTCGGCGGACAGTTGATGTCTCGTGTTCTGGGCGGCACAGTATCTAGATCACCACGCGCAGAACTTGGCTGGTATGAAATCGAAAGCATCGATGAATCCTTGGTTCCTCGTGGTCCTTGGTTTCAGTATCACTGGGATCGTTTCACCGTGCCACCAGGGGCGACACTCATTGCAGAAAACGAACTCTGCCCCCAAGCATTTTCATTTGGACGCACTTTAGGTTTGCAATTTCACCCTGATATTGATTCACATGTTCTCGATTTGTGGCTGGAAATAGAAGGTGGCTGCGCCGAAGTTGAATCAGAGGGTGTTGATGTCGAATCATTGCGCGCCCAAACTAAAGTTCTTGAAACGCAAACAAATCAGCGCGGCTACGATTTAGTCGATCAATTTCTTGACCGTATCGCAACCGCGCCGATTAAGCGGATCTAGTTATCAAGCGGAGTTACGTACGCTCCAGAAATACCACCA
>Ga0214917_10000581_pt1 | contig 47577 bp, 48 predicted proteins | sample LL_1208_BB_MetaG_FD_177983 | JGI IMG/M metagenome (GOLD analysis project Ga0214917, IMG submission 177983) | Freshwater microbial communities from Lake Lanier, Atlanta, Georgia, United States - LL_1208_BB | ecosystem: Environmental > Aquatic > Freshwater > Lake | place: USA: Georgia | collected... | reverse complement strand
ATATAGGACGAGGAGAGCGCAGTAAGACGTCTTTGGGTCAAGCTCAAAGCGCAGTGCTCAATGAGACGTCAAAAAAGAAAGTTAAGCGTCAGCACACTGTTGATGTCGCCTAATCGGAAGCCCGCTCATTCATGGGCGGGTAGTTCACCAATAGCTATGACTTAGATAAGAACTTTTGTTCTCATATTTTTCATACTGATGGGTGCTTAGAGATAACGAAAAAATATTATGAACCAAGCAGAAAATAGTTTCTGGATGAGTTCGCAAGATTTTTTCAGAACAACCTCTGTTGTGGCGCTACTTTATAGAATTTGATAGAGTGTAGCTATTTTCATATAAAAAAGATAAAAAATTCTAAATGTTCCTATCAAATCAAACCACTCTTCGTCAAAAAGTCACTTTTAATGGGATAGGATTGCACACTGGTGAGTCTACTACAGTGATTGTACATCCCGCTGCAGAAAATACAGGGATTAATTTTATTATCAATGGAACTATTATTCCTGCTTTAATTGGATTTGTTTCAAAAACATCATATGCAACTCAATTGCATCAGGGCGATGTCTCTATCAAAACAGTAGAGCATTTGTTATCAGCTTTTATGGGGCTCGGGTTGACCAATGCTTTATGTGAAGTTATTGGGCCCGAAATCCCTATCATGGATGGATCCAGTTGGCCTTTTTATTTTGCCTTAAAATCAGTAGGATTGCTTCATCAAAAAGAACCGCTAAAAATAGCTGTCGTTAACAAAACAGTAGAGGTTTGTTACGGAGAGAGTGTGGGCATACTGTCCCCCTCTCAAGATCAATCGTTTGAAATAACACTTGCTTATGATCATCCATTCATTAAAGATAATGCATTATCGTTAAGATTTTCTTTTAGCAAAAATGATTATCCTACAGATATTGCTCGTGCAAGAACATACGGGTTTAAAAAAGATATTGAATTTTATAAAGAAAATAACTTAGCCAGAGGTGCTGATCTAACAAACTCGCTAGTTTTTGATGATCATGCTATTTTAAATCCTGATGGATTACGATTTTACAATGAAGTTGCGCGCCATAAAATGTTAGATGCTATTGGTGATATGAGCTTGATAGGAGGGGCATTTTGGGGTCATTATAAAGCAATTAAACCAGGGCATACTTTAAATATAAAATTAATTATGGAAGCATTTTTACAAAATGCTTTTGATTGGGTTGATGCTGATGTGTTAATGAAAAATAGTCACAACGCATTGATTTAAATAGAATATATTAAAATTGCGTCATAGACGCGCTTAAACACACAGCATCATTTGGTTATATGATAAACTTACAGATAGCCTTTGAGAAAGCAAATAATTGGCCACTACTATGTCAAAAATTTTTCAAGCTGATACATTATTTAAAAATAGTGTATCACTTAAGCAACTGAAGCTTCGTGTTGAAACGGCCTTAATCGCTCAACAGGAATCTTTAAAGTTATTGAATCAGAAACAGAATTTGTGTCGAATAGATGAATTAAATTGGGAGTCGGCAACATGTTTTTGTTTTTTATTGCAACCTAATGTATCAATACAACTTGTAAAAAAAACAGTAAAATGTTTATTGATAGAGCATTATGGTGAGCAAGCAGCACATGTTAAGATAATCGTACATACTGACAGTCAGTCGAGCTGATTTTACAGTTCATAGTTGACGGAAATTGAAGGGAACGGAATGATTTTTAATTTTTTAACAAGAATTTTTGGTAGCAAAAATGAACGAACTTTAGGGGGGTATAAAAAAACCCTAAAAAATATCAATAAGCTAGAGGCTTCCTTGAAAGAAGCCACGTTAGAGGAACTTGAAAAAGAGACCAGTGAGCTTAAAAATCTTTTAATGACACCTCAATCGGCAACGTACCAGGCAAGAGCTTTTGCGTTAATTCGTGAGTATGCAAACCGTGTTTTAAAGATGCGTCACTATGATGTCCAAATTTTAGGCGGCCTAGCTTTATGTGAAGGTAAAGTTGCTGAGATGGGTACAGGTGAAGGCAAGACATTGGTTGCCACATTACCTGCTTCTTATTATGCATTGCAACAGAAAAAAGTTTTTGTTGTTACTGTTAATGATTATTTAGCTGCACGTGATGCAACATGGATGTCGCCCTTATACAACGCTATGGGCTTAACTGTAGGTATTGTATCCACTGACCAGTCTCGAGAAGCAAAAAAACAAGCTTATGCTTGTAATATTGTTTATGTTACTAATAACGAATTAGGCTTCGATTATTTGCGTGATCGCATGGTTTTTGAAGAGCATGAATGTTTATTGCCTTCTTTTGATTTTGCTATTGTTGATGAAGTTGATTCGATTCTGATTGATGAAGCTCGTACACCCCTTATTATCTCTGGTGCTAAAGAAAGTGATTTGTCTCTTTATACAGCATTAAATACTCTTGCCTTAAAATTAACAATGTCTCCTAGTGAAGAACAACCTGAAAGTGGAGATTTTACGATTGATCACAAAGCAAGGCAATTATATTTGAGTGACGCTGGGCACATCAAGTTAGAAAAACTTCTTCATGAAATGGGGTTATTACCAGAGCATCATTCTTTGTATCAACCTACACAAGCAGCCTTATTGCATCATGCATTAGCTGCGCTTAAAGCACATCATTTATTTAAAAAAGATAAAGATTATATCCTCATGGATGACAAAGTAGTTATTATTGATGAGCATTCAGGGCGAGCTAGTCATGGTAGAAGATGGTCAGATGGATTACATCAAGCGATTGAAGCAAAAGAAGGCTTAAAGATTCATCATGAGAATTTAACACTAGCCTCTACAACATTCCAAAATTTCTTTAAATTATTTAAAAAGCTTTCAGGAATGACAGGTACTGCTGATACAGAAGCTTATGAACTGCATGAGATTTATAATTTAGATGTGGTAGTCATCCCCCCTAATAAACCATCTCAGAGAAAAGACATGTCTGATTTGGTTTTTACTTCGGAAGATGGAAAGTTTCATGCAGTATTAGCTGAAATCAAAAAATATCATCAAATCGGTAGACCTGTTCTCGTAGGGACTATTGCGATTGAAAAATCTGAGTATCTTTCGGATTTACTGACTGAACACAAGATTCCTCATGTTGTTTTAAATGCTAAAAACCATAGTCAAGAGGCGCGCATCGTTGCCCAAGCAGGTCAGAAAAATGCTGTCACCATTGCCACGAATATGGCTGGTAGAGGCACGGATATCGTGCTGGGTGGCACATTCGATGTTTTTAAAGAAATGCATCCTGATTTATCTGAAGATGAAGCTATGCATCAATGGATTGAGCAACAGCAAGAGGTCAAACAATTAGGTGGTTTACATATTTTAGGTTCGGAGCGCCATGAGTCTCGTAGAATTGATAATCAACTTCGTGGGCGTGCTGGTAGACAAGGAGACCCGGGTTCTAGTCAATTTTTCTTATCATTGGACGACTTCTTAATGAAAGCATTGTTTGATGTGAAGATGGTGCAGTTTTTTAAAAAGTGGAATGACACTCCTCATGTGCCGATTGAGAGTTCAATGCTGAACAGAACCATTGAGAAAGCGCAGCGCAAAATAGAAGGTTATCATTTTGATATTAGAAAGCAGCGATTAGAAGAAGACAATGTTGCCAATGATCAGCGAGCAGTTGTTTATGCTTGTCGAGATGATATTTTAACGCGATTACAACCATTAGAGCTTTTAAATCAATATGCTCATGAGTCTATTCCTTTAACTATTGAACCATTTTTGCCGGAAAGTAATCATGCAGCATGGGATTTAGCAGGTTTGAAGCTATTTTTTTTGAAAGAATACAGATTGGATATTGATATTACATTTTTAGCTAATATGTCAATTGAGCATATAAGAGATTACTTATCCTCTTATCTTATCCAAGCGTATGAAGATAGAACTAAGGATTTAGACAAAGCTCTTTTAGTGCGTTTTGAACGCTCATTAATCCTGCATTATTTAGATAACTTATGGCGCGAACATTTAACTCATTTAGAGTTAGCTCGTCAACATGTATCATTGCGTGGATATGCTCAAAAAGATCCTAAGCAAGAATATAAACTCGAAGCTTTTAAATTATTCGAATCTTTTATGGGGCAGTTTGCAACTTCTGTCATATCTGCCTTAATGCGCGCTAAGTTTTTAACTCAGGAAGAAATAGATGAAATGCAAGAAGCTGATCGTAACCGATTTAAAAACTTAACAGTTCCAGGTCAAATGAAAACAGTGATAGATTTAGTTCCCGATCAAGTTAAAATCGGGCGTAATGAAGTCTGCTCCTGTCATTCTGGTAAAAAATATAAACATTGTTGTGGAAAGATTTTAACTTAATCTTTCTGTTCGATTATTTTTTTGGGATAATAATATGCACTAGCCGATTTAGCTCAGTAGGTAGAGCAACCGTCTCGTAAGCGGTAGGTCGCCAGTTCGATTCTGGCAATCGGCATTCTTTTGTGCTTGTGACGATCATGAAAAAACTTATGCATAAGAATGGCGCCATAGGCATGGTTTCTTTTTTCAAGCGCATCACATAAGCTGTAACAACCATCGTGATGCTACTGAGTCCTAATAAAAGATCCAAATTGTTCAAACCTATCCACGTAGTCAACGCACTAATAAAATAGAGATCACCTTCTTGAAACATTTTTCTATTGCCTATTGAATCTGTTAACATATTCATAAACATCAAAATGATACAAGAGCATAGATAATCGTATACAACCCATATGAATGATGAAGAAATCAGTTTCATCAAAACCAAACTTACCCAAGAAAGATCATGAATAATCTTGTAGTAGCCATCAATAATCGCGGTGACTAAAATGATGCTTGTGATCATAATAAATATTAACGTGTCAAAAGACATTGATATTTGTAGAGTAAAGTTGTGAAAAATTTGCTTCAACCAGGTTCCAAAAAAAGACTAGGTTGAGTACGTCTATAAAAACAACAATATAGCGACGCGAGCGTTCAGCTTTTCTTAATCCATCATAACGATAATATAAAGAAAAAAGTTGGGCTGATTTTTTTAAATCTTGAGTGAGTTCAAAGCATTGACTCCATATTTTTAGATATTTTTTTTCTTTCACAAAAAGAGGATACGGAATATTTTTATTGAAAAAACAAAACTCAAAAGGGTTGTAAAGCCAAAAATGAATTTTGATTAAATTGATTTTATAAGCAATCCACGCATATTGATTGAAGCATAATATCACTATGCAGAAAATAGCGCTGCAGTAATCGTTATGATAAGAATAATTCAGGGAGGAAATCGAGAGAATATGTGGTATGGTCATGGTTATCCCTAATCTCAATAAAGCAGGCAAAGGATAATTGATAGGATGTTGAGTTCCCAGTAATTCTACGATTTTATAAAGGTCATGTAGTTGAATCTGATGGTTGATGTGGGGAATGCCTAATATTTTTAAACAATGAGCAATATTATGACCTTCTTCTAGCTTCTTTCGTATAGCATTAAAAACATTACGTAGTATCCAAGATGGATGATAGTGACTTTCTAATACGAGCTGTTCTTTCAATGAAAGAAGACTTAAATGAGCTGATCCATAACTTTGTGTTAATTCTTTAAAAACTGGCTGAAGCAAAAATATTATTAAATACGGCATGGTTTTTATGATAAATCAATGGTTTTTGATTTATATCTTTTAACAGTATTGCGCCATAAAATGAATAATAAAATCGTTCATAATCATCAGGAGAGAGGATTTTTAACTTTTTTATTAAGGACTCTATTGAAGTTGCATGGAGAGTGCAGATTGTATTAATGCTTGATAAGTTTAAATATGTTAATGCATTTAAAAGAGCAAGGGATCGTATTTCGCCGATACCAACAATATCCATATCAAATCTTAAGAGCGCTTGAGTCGCTTTTGTCATTTCATTATTTTCTCGAACAGATTGTTGTGTAAATTCATTAAAAACACGCTCTATAGGGCTTTCAAGGCTCATAATTGTTTTGTCAGCTAGAGCAGCTTGACGCAAGATCTCATAATATAAAGTTGTTTTGCCACTTTTTACCGGGCCGACTATCAACAATAGGGCGTTATTACCAATCCAGTTAACAATCATTTCTTGGATGCTCGGGTCGATCGGTATTGCATATTCAGAAAAATGCAAACGGCAAGTTAAGTAAGGATCATGGCCTGGACTAAAAGCTAATCTTAAGTGGGCATCAAAAATACAGACTTTAGTATCTTGAAACTCTAAGGTATCTTCATAACGATAATGACTATGAAATTTTAAATACTCAATGATCTGAGACCAATCAAGAGCAGAAATTTGTTGGCGATGTAGACATTTTTTACCTTGCCTTAAAATAATAACGGACTCATTTAAGTAAGGCGGTACGATATGAATATCGTGAGCCTTCAACTCTTTTGCGAACTCAATAATTTTTTTAAGTAAGAGCATAGCAAAGATAAGGTTTGATACCAGCCTGACCTTCGAAGTCACATTCCCATTTCAAACCAAATTTATCGCTATTGGGTTTTAGTGTTAAAATCCAATCATCATGATATTCTTGATGGTAATGAATCTCTAGCTCATCACCATTCCAAGAAACTTCTTTTATAGACTCGGATGTTAATGCATCTAAATCAAGAAAATCCGGTAAAATACCCTTAAAAATCATTTCTTCATTCAGTTGAAGCTGGGCTTGTTGAGCAACTTTAATGAGTTCTTGCGCACGCATTTTAGCAATTAATTGTTGATAACATGGTATAGCATAATGATATGACAGAGCCATGATTGAAAGGTACATCATCATGTCGATAAAAGAAAATCCAGAACGAAAGCGTAGTTGCATAAGTATTATCAAAACAAGATAGATTATTGCTTTAATGTAAGGGGTATTATTGATGGAATCAATAATATTTATTTAATATTCACTCAATCTTAACGTTACAGGACCATTGTAAGGAATATTTTTGCTTAATAGAGATTCTTGAGCCCATATTTTTAAAAAAACAGCTTTTGGTGATAGGCTGACTTCAGGGATAAGTAATGGTAAGCAATTTTTAATTTCTATGCAAATAATCGAACTATGCGATGATGGGTGTAAATGGAAAAGCCCATTTTCACTAAACTCTTCTCTAAAAGTAAAAGATTGGAAATATGCTTTCATGAGTTCTTTGACTGCATGATCAAGTAAACCAATATGTGCATACATATGATTAAGATCCTTATAACGTTGCCCTGGTTCGCAGCTTAACCAGGCATGTAATGACGGTGCATCAAAAACACAAGCCCCGCTTGTTTGAAAAAGTCGTTTTTGTATTGAGATTAATGAAGGTTGTGTCCTTAATTCTTCCCCCAGTTTACCGGTTTGGGCAGATAGCTCTTGAATGGCTTTTTGCAATTCGGGAAAATGGCTTGTATTTTTCACCAGGAATTTTTCAGCTTCTCTGGCTAATTCCATTTTGATTTCTACTCGCTCAATGAGTTGAAGTATTTCGAACATACGCTCAATTGCTTGCCGAGCTGTTATATAATCAGCTGTTTGCTTTAAATGATCAAGCTCTTGAAACAAAGAATCGAGTTTCAACAATAATCGCGCTCTTTTGTTTAAAGGAAAAAAATATTGTAAACTCAAAATAATTCTTTAATTATAAATTCCACTTATTTTAGTATAACAATATTTTTTAATCAGCAAACCATAATATATTGGTATTTCATAATCTGTGAAAAAATTTATCTATGTAAGACTCATCCACCTGATCGATAAATAAAGGTTGAAAAGTTTATCTCAATCAATATGTTGACGAGTGGATTTTTAATTTTTGTTGCTGCAATATGATTGAGTGTTAATTCAATAAAGGATTTAACGCCGTTTTTTTATCTTTTCGTTTCAACATGGATAAAAAACGTTGAAAGACATTAGGGTATAAGAAAGGGTATTGTTGTTGAATATAAGCCATTTCATTTTTACTTGGCTCTTGTCCTAAATTACTTAAACATAGGTCACTCTGGAAAATAATTGCTGATAATATTTGAGCTCTTATACATAAATCTATCATCATTGCTTTATGAGACAGCTGATCTTCGAAACCGCCTAAATTCAATAAAAAGACAGGATCAAAAAACAATCCACACCAGGGTAAAGTGTCAACTAACGAGAGATCATGTTTCCATGATTTCTCAGATGATCCTGCTGTGATACTTAATTGAAATCCGACAAGATAGGGTGATTGTATATTGATTTCCGAGTTTATTCTATGAACAAAAGCAACCACTCCATTATGAAGTGAAGCGCGAGCATCAATCAATAATACTTTCGATGTAGCGATATGAGGCAACATTTTATTAAGAGCGGCGCCTTGAGATATTTTTCCTTTGAGATCGAGGATAGAGGTATTATTGTCTAACTCAGACGGCCCAAAAGAGGGGGGGGATTCCATATTAATCAGCACAATAACATGGGCAAAATATGATGAATAACTTGCTAAAATTCGCTTGGCATCACAAACCCCGCCATCATCCTCACAATATATTGCTAAGGAAATGCTCAACTAACTTCCTCCCTATACCTCTTGAAGTACAGCCTTTTGCTGCAAAAATCATAAAAATATCGCCAATGCATTGAGGCTTTTTTACTATCCTAACATATTTTCATCGCTGTTGCGAACGTCTTACTTGAAAAGAACGCACCTATCTTAATACAAGTTGGCAACCTGATCTCTTTTGGCTCTGGGTCACGCCAGTTAAGGGCTTTTGGCGAATATTCTTTGAGTGATTGCTTTATTTTTTTCCTTCTAGGAGGTTTGTACTGGTTTTCAATATAAGTTTTTCCAGTCTTTCGTATTGATAATAATTTGATACATCCCAAGAGCATAATATCATTCCAATCGTTGATATTTTCCAAGAAGCTGCATTTAAGGGGAGCGGCTTGAGTGATATTATTGATTTTATTAATAAATCATCAGTGACCCAAGAGCTTATTTTTTCTATAAGATCGGGTTCAAAACAGGTAGAGCACACATACGCAAGAGAGGGCTGAGTCAGTCCTATAAATGGTTTTTTTAAATCATGCAGATAAAATTTACAATGCTGCATGAGAGTTTTATGTTGTTTTTTTAACGTTAAGGCTTGAGCTATACGACTGGGAAGTAATTCTAATCCTACAACAGATGTTAAGTGAGGTATAGAACATGCTTCATAACACAATTGGCCATTTCCTGATCCTAAATCAATAAATGTTTTAATATTATTATTCTTTGAGAGCAATCGATTTAATTGACCGGGATTGATTTCGCCGTATGTAAGAGAAAGATCCCTCATGATAAGATGCTCCATCTGAAATAATTGTTAACGTCGCGATCAATAAAATGGATAAATGAGTCATATCAAATTTATCGATCATATTAACTAAAATAACATAATAAGATAAAAATAATATTGTAAAGATTTGTTCGCTCAGAGATTTATCCAATGTGTTTTTTATTAAAAGAGTTAATGGAATAAAAGCTAAAAAAACACTCGGCAAAAAGGCCAAACATAAGAAGCAGTAGATTAATACTCCATAAAGAATATAGCGTTGCTTTTTCCATTCATTTAAACCATTAGGGAGATAAGTGATTAAAAAACCAAATAACCATAGACTTAACGAGCTATTAATAATGAAGATAATAGGATTATCTGGATAAAAATATATTGCTAATAGTAATGGCGCGATTGATTTGAGTATTGGCCATAATGGATTATTATATTTCAGATAGGTTAGCGGTAAAAAGACATAAAGCCATAAGAGATACCCTATATTTATTAACCAATATTGTGGAAAAAGGAGACCTTGAGCAATAATGGCTGGTAAGGCATAGACTCTTTTAAGGTGTATAAAAGCTGTCATAAAAATCAAACCTAATTGAAAACCAATAGGAGTCTGAAATTGTTTTAAACTCACCATGAAAATCACGTAATAACAACAGTAAAATAAAATTTTTACCCGAGTTTCTTGATGATTAAGAATAAAGAAGATAAGTGACTTATTCATCTTTATCATTTATTTGTTTTCAGCTTGAATGACTAAACGCAGCACATCTGCGCTTGCATTCACAATCGCCCATTCTTTTGCTGAGAGATTAAATTTATCACGAGCAGAGACATTAACATTTGTTTTTAAAACAAATTCAACAGTTTCTAGCGAGTTTGTTTCAACAGCAATATGTAAGGCTGTTCTCTCATAGTAATCGACATCTTGGCTATTAGCGCCATGACGAAGCAGCATCTCTGCGATTTCGAGATTACCGCTACGGCAAGCGATTAAGTAAGCTGTTTGGTTAAAATTTTTATCTTTCAGATGAATATCAGCACCAGAGGCAATAAGTAACGATGAGAGATCAATAAGATTTTTATTGCAAGCATACATTAAAGCAGTCCAGCCATCATTATCAGGGGAATCAATAAGAGCTCCTTTCGATATGAGAGTGTTGCAAATATTTGTTAGCCCAAACTCTGTTGCCAGAATTAAAGGGGTTTTGCCGAAATTATTAGGAGTGTTCATTGGCAGATTATCATTTTCAAGAAGAAAAAATAAAGAGTTATCCTTTTTATTGATAATCCCATAATGCAATATTGTCTCTCCATTGGAATCTGTAATATGAGGATCGGCGCCATTATTTAAAGCAAAATTTATAAGATCAGGATTATTAGAATCGATAGAAGCAAATAAAGGTGTTCTACCGAAGGTATTAAGATGATTAATATTGGCTTTTTGTTTTAATAAAAATTCAGCAACCTCTTTATGATTATATTCAAGAGCATAAAATATAGGGGTAGATCCTATCTCATCTGAAAGATCAAACGAGGGATTTTCCTTTGATAACATCAACTTAAGATAACGCAGATCGCCCTTTTGTGCTGCATTATGAAGCAAACTTAGCGTTGTCTCTTTATTCTGGTCTTTATTCAAAGTGATTTTAGAAATCAAATGAGATAAGAGAGCAGAAAACTTTTGAATCCATGAATCTAGCATTGTTTTTTTTCTGTAAATAGATAATATCTACAGTTTAGGTGCATAGTATTAAATTTTAAAGAAAAAATATGTACTCATATGAAGTAACGTATTAAAAAGTGTTATGAAAAAATTTTTATCGAAAACTCACGCAATACTCCACCCAGAGTTGTGTAAAAAATTTGGGTGGAGTATTGCGTGAATGTTCGATAAACGAGTGAACTACTCGCCCATATGAATGAGCGGGCTTTCCATTAAGCGACAGCAACACTGTGCTGCCGCTTAACGTTCTTTTTTGACGTCTGATTGAGCACTGCGCTTTGAGCTTGACCCAAACATCTTACTGCGCTCTCCTCGTCCTGGATCAACCCGAAGCTTTGATGGAACCAAAACTCCTTTGGCTGACAACTCCATTCCAGAGTCCAAGATGAAGGTGATTGCTCGTTTTTTAATCACATCGGCAGCATTCCTAATCTGCATGCGCCGTATAGCCACAATTCACGCAAACATACTCAGCTTGAGTTTTGTGATTCTCGGGATGAATGTGTCCACAATCTGCACATGCCTGTGATGGATGCGCAGCAAGAGCTTTAGCTAGTGTGTTAAGTCAAAAAAAGAAGTCACTGATAGTCAAAATCGTCGTGCTCTAAAAGCGATATACATATTTGAGGCTAATAATAAACTACATCATGATTTATTAACATGCTAAGATCATGACCATGTTCACTTTCAGTCTCTGTGACCTTCTGATTTGATCTCTCTGTTGTTGCAATATCATCTTGATTTGCCAATGAAAGTTCTTCATTTATTGTGAATGTATTGATGTGATCCTGATTGATGAAACAGTTTTTGCGAGAATATAAGTCTATTAAATGAGATTTTCGAGCAATAATCGATTGTTCTGATGCTAGAGCCACAAGCTCATCAGATGATGCTGATCCAAATACTAAATCTTGAGGCCTATAATACAGGCTATAAGGATAATCTGAAGAGTAAGCAGTACCACGATAATAAGGATGTGAGTCGATATAAGCGCCTAATGCAAACAGTGTAATAATTTGGCGCGACCAAGTCGCAGTAGTCCGATAATCTACAACATCTTCTTGTTCTTTATCAAGCTCTGCAATTTCATTAATAATATCTTGGCAAGAAAGTGAAAAATCTGATAGTTCAGCGCTGTTATGTAAATAAGGTTTTTTGAATGAGCAACCGCTCAATAAAAATACTGAACTTACAATCAATACGATAATTTTTTTGTTGAATTTAGCAAGCATTAGCTGGTGTTTTTATATTTTTACCAATCATATATTAAAAAATGCAAATGATCACTTAAAACTAATTATTTTTAGTATTAATAATTTTTTTTTAATAATTAACACTATTTTTCAATATATTTTATTATTTTTGATGCACTGTCTGTAAACTCTCCATTATTTATGATGTGTTGTTTTAATATATCTTTGAATTCTTTTTGATAAAACTCTTTTTTTAGTAAAAACGATAATGAATCATGGATTGTTTTGTTTTCACCATGTTGGAGTATAACATTCAGTAAGGTTAAAGCTAAAGAAAAACGACGATCACCTTGCAATTGTTGAATCCGAAGAGCCGCTTGTTTTAATAAAAATGATTGTGACCAATCAATCCATCTATCAAAAAATGACATGAGTATTTTTGAGTCAAGCTTTTTTTTCTGCTCTAATTGCATCAAGCCTGCAATTAATACTGGAGCTGTTTCGATATTAGCCCAGGAGCAGTTACCAACTTTTTGATGACTCACAGGTAAGGAGTCAATAAGCTCCCAACCCATAGATTCAGGAAGTTCTTGCCAGTAGAGTTGACTTTTTTTACCATAAAGAAAATAAGTTGCAGTCTCAAAATTTATTTTATCGGGTAATTTAAAGAACATGACTGTTTTAGAGCGATGTTGGGCACGATCGCATAGAGCTACAAAATGATCGGTATACACTAACGAGACTGCATGGCCGTCAAAAGCCATAGGAATTAAATTCATTTTTTTTAAATAATGTGCACATTCTTGCTCTTGTTGAGTGGGAAAGACTTTTTTAATAGAACGAAGTTTAATGGCTCTTTCAAGAATATCTAAATAATCTTTCTGATGATCAACAGGAAGTTTATGCTCAAGCGCTAGATAGTTTTCAAATTGGCGATAAAGTTGTTGTAATGAAAACTCTAGCCTAAAACCTTGATAATCAACTAAACTTAAAATATTATTATAGTTTTTGTAGCATCCAAATCCTTTCAGTTCAAAATGATGGCCAATATATTTAGTAAAAATATAATCTTCTGCACAAAGGCGATGAGTTCCTGATTTTTCAAGAACATCAATCAGTTCTCTGTTTTTCTTTAATAAAGGATAGACAAGTAAAGGTTCACCGTAGCTGGAAAGAGTATTGCTAAAAGCGCCTTTTTTCAAAAGTCGCGCACATAAATCAGGTTGTTCTAATTTTACGGCCCAATGCAGAGGTGGTTGTCCAAACAAATCAGGGCGATTCACATCAGCTCCATGATTTAATAGATAATCAAAAATATCAGTTTGTTGGGTCATGAGCGAGATAATCAAAGGGGTGTAGCCGTAAGGATCGAAGTCATTCACTAATGCCCCTAAACTCACTCGACGTTTGACAGCCTTCAGATCGCCATTGAGAATATCTTTAGAAAGAGACATCATTATTCTCCATCGGTAATTTGAGTGAAACCGCCAGGTCTGGGTGCTATTTTGATTTTTCTACTAGGCCCAGGACGTATTTGTAACTTGTTTTTTAGTTCAGCACGAGCTTTAAGTTCTTTCCTCGCTTTTTTCGAAGGCTCACTGATTTTATTATCAATACCACTTTCTTTGCGACGTTGAGCGATGACAGAGGGATCGGGAACACCTATCTCTGTTTGTTGGAGATGTTCTGGTAATGGCAGTAAAAAATCGGTGTATTTTTTAGTACTACTAGTGCCGCTATTATCGCCATCATCTTCATTTTCACGCTCTTTTTGCAAGATGAGTGACTGTAGTGGCTCAAGATCAATAGGACTTTGAAAAAAGCGTTCACAGGCACGATAAGAATAAAGTTCTGTTTTTAAATACTTCAAGTCGTAGAGGCTCAATGGTTCTCTCCTGTGTGCTAAGAATCTAGTAACAGTTATAGTTGAGATCGAGGACTGTAGCTATCCTGGGCCTTAAAAAAGGCCCAGGATAATGAAAGTTTACTATTGAAGATCAGCTAAATGAGACTGATTTAAAAGGATACCAATCTCTTTAGAGAATGATGCTGGATCATTTAATTGACCACCTTCAGCTAACATAGCTAACGAATAGAGGAAGTTCGCCCAGCGGTGAGCATGAGAAGAGTTCATGGATTGCATTTGTTTAATGATCGCATGTTCTTTATTAATCTCCAAAATCGGGAGGCTCTCAGGCAGTGATTGACCTGCCTCTTTAAGAAGACGTTGCATATGGAGAGTGAAGGAATGATCAACCACTAAACAGCATGGCGCATCAACTAAGCGTGAGGAAACACGGACTTCTTTGACCTTGCCAACCAAAGAGTCTTTAAGTTGAGAGCAAATACCGATAAAAGATTGATTAGCTTCATCTTCTTTTTCATTTTTAGCAGTAGCTAAATCTTTTAAATCAGCTCGAGTAATGGATTGAAATTCTTTATCTTTATATGAACCTAAATAATTCATTAATGATTCATCAACACGATCAAGTAACAATAACACTTCAAAGCCACTTTTTTTGAAATAATCCATATGCGGAGAGTTGATGGCAGCATCTAAAGTTGATGCGGTAATATAATAAATTGCTTTTTGATCTTGAGGCATACGAGCAATATAATCATCGACGCTGGTCAATTCTTCTGGATTGTTTGTTGAGCTAAAACGTAATAAAGGAAGAATAGTTTCTTTATGATGCTGATCTTCAGCCGGGAACATTTTAAACATTTGACCAAAATGTTTCCAGAAATCAGCATATTGAGCTTTATTTTCTTGAGCGATATGCTGTAAATGAGCAAGAATTTTTTTAGTAATTGCTGTTTTTGCACGCTCAATACTTTTATGTTCTTGTAACAGCTCTCTGGAGACATTGAGTGGAAGATCTTGAAAGTCGACAATCCCTGAAATAAAAGAGAGATATCTAGGAATCAATAATGTTGAGTCATCGGTGATAAAAATGTGCTTAACATATAATTTAACGCCTTTTGGAGTTTCTTGATAGGATGCATAAAAAGGTAGTTCAGTTGGTATGTATAATAAATAAGTGTATTGATTATTACCTTCGATTTTACCATGAATCCAGGTTAAAGGATCGCGATAGTCTTTTCCAACTTCACGATAAAATTCTTTATATTGATCATCACTGATATTATTTTTAGAATTTAACCAAAGAGGTTGTGTTTCATTTAATAATTCAGTGGTCCAGATTTTTTCATCAGAGCCCTCTTGTTTTTCTTCGTGCTCTAGATAAATTGAAATAGGTGCGTATTTTGAATATTTTTCAATAATGTGTTTAATTCTGAACGGATGTAAATATTCATCATCTTTCATATGAGCAATAATGGTTGTACCACGTTCAAAATGATCTGCTGGATTAACGGTGAATGAGCCTTCACCTGATGAAGAGAATTGCCAAGCTTGAGTCTCATGAGCTGCTTTAGAAATAACATCAACGTGGTGGGCAACCATAAACACAGAATAAAACCCGACACCAAATTGTCCAATTAGTTCTTGAGTTTGAGGCTGTTCGATGTTTTTTAGGAATTCATGAGTTCCCGAGCGAGCAATCGTTCCTAAATGATCAATAAGATCCTGTTTCGACATACCAACGCCATTATCAGTAATCATTAATACTTTATTGGTTGGATCGATTTTGATAGTTATTTTATAGCCACCTTCTTGATTCTCAAAAGCTTGATCGGAGAGTGCCAAAAATTTAGCTTTACTAATGGCATCAGCGGCATTAGAGACGAGTTCTCTTAGAAAAATATCTTTTTCAGAATATAAAGAATTAATAACAAGATCGAGTAAACGTTTGTCTTCAGTTTGAAAACGATAAGTTTCATGTAGATTTTGAGTTTCAGCCATAAAATTAAGCCCCTTGTTTTTATTAATTTATTGAGATTGATGCTTAAGAGATGAGGGCTCTTATCAAATTTTCAAGCCTGATTCATCAAATTTGATAGTGATTCGATATATTGATCGCGATCATGACTTGTAAGGTAGTGCAGGGCTTCTTTTTCTCGCAATAAGCTAGCGCATTCATAAATTTGATGGATTTCGCTGATATTTTTTCGCAACAGCCATGTGGTGGCTCTTGCTTCTAATGACTGATTAAAAAGCAAATAGAGTTTTTGAGGAGGGATGTATTTAAGTTGATCAATAATATCATTAAGATTTGTATTATCGAGAGTCTTGCCTTGATGAGGAGAAACATAACCATTTAAACAAAAAAAACGATGTTTTTTAAAAAAATGATGTTGTTGGCAAAAAAAATAATCTACGGGGGATGTAATTATCATTATTGTTGTTGTGTTAGACTGTAGGCAGTTTGTGCATTCGGATGTTACAGCATGATAAAGATGACATTTTTGACATTGCTTGAAACTTGTCATTAAGTTACCAAGTTTATGGAGCGTTTTATTCTTTTGGGCATCTTGTAAAAAAAACTCTAATAAGCGGTGAGAGGCTGAAGGACCGATTCCTGGCCATCGTTGAAGCAGAGTTAATGCTTGGGTATATAAATCAAACATAGCTATTCTTAATAAAAAAGGTAAAAGTTATTTTATTGCTTGATGTTGTCTTGAGTGAGTCAAAATATCTCTATTTCAACTGATATCAAAGAAAATTTGCTCTTGAATTGTATAGGATTCAAGGAAAGATACGCATTAAAAGTATCATGGCTTTGTTTGGCAATCAATCCATTTTTTTATTTTTTCTTAATAACTAACACAAATAAAATCCTGAATTTGAGGTTTCAAATGAGTTTACGCGATGCAACGTACACAGCTACAGCAGCTTATTTAAGTGCTTTTGATGATGATGAATTAGTCAAACTCAATATTTATAGAGTTATTTTAGAGGAGGTTGAAAAAGGTATTTTAGAAGCCACATTGCAGCGTTGTAGTTTTAATCAGGCTTGGGCAGCTGATATATTAGGACTTTCTCGTAATACTTTGAGAAAAAAAATGCAAGAGTTAGGGCTGGAACTCACAGCCCATGAAAAAAGACGAAAGAAAAATTAATGTCGTTTTTGCAGTAAAAATGATGTCCAACCATCATCGGTTATTTCTTGCAGAATATAAAAGGAATCTTGATAGTATTTTTTAAAATCATTGGCTTGGGTTTGTAGGATGCCAGCAAATATCCCATAACCATGAGGGCGAATATATTTGATAAAATCGTCCCTTAAGGTTATGAGTGGCTCAAATAAAATGTTTGCGCACAAAACCGAGCAGTCTTTCAAATCTTTCGGATTGGGTATGACTTTAACTTGTTGAGTGAGTCCATGGGAGTGAGCATGGGCGGTTGTTGCTTGTAATGCTTGAGAATCATGGTCATGCGCTTGCACAGATCTTGCTCCCAGAATAAGAGCCGCTAATCCCAAAATACCCGATCCACAACCAAAATCGATGATATCATGATGGTGGCAACCTATTTCTTGCATGAGTAATAAACAAGAACGCGTTGTTGCATGTTGCCCTGTGCCAAAAGCCAGGCCTGCTGGTAAGTAAAGAGTGTTGTCAGCTAATTGTCCGCTGGGTTCTTGCGGTAAAATAGTTAAATAGCCAAGCTGAATGGGTTGCATAAAGGGTTTATGGTACTCAATCCAAGGTAAAATCTCTTCTATTTCCAATTCAGTAGACAACTTCCCCGTTTTTTTTAATATAGCTTGAAAAGATAACGCTGCTTTTTCAGTCTCAAATGAAAAGACAGAAACAACTTCGCCATCAGTCGGTAGCTCATGAATTTCTCCAGGCCAAGCGTCAATACTTGGCGGTTGATGTGTGATGCAATGCACCTCATTTTCCCAGGCCAATTCTTCGAGTTGAGCCACTTGCTCTGCGGTTATTTTAACAATGATATTATATGATTTCATGAACTTATTTTATCACTCCTTTGCTGTAAAAAATGAATAGAATGTTTGCCTGCACGTAAATCAGGATCCGCTGCTAACAGCCGATGCAATGGCAGATTTGTTTTGATTCCCTCAATCACTATTTCATCAAGAGCAACGGATAATTTATTAAAGGCCTCTAACCGATTGGCTCCATGGACAATAAGTTTGCCAATCATAGAGTCGTAATATGGTGGTACAGAGTATGTTGAATACACATGTGTATCCATCCTAACGCCGGGCCCACCAGGAGGATGATAAAATGAAACAATCCCTGGGGATGGTAAATATGTTTCAGGATCTTCGGCATTTATTCTACACTCAATAGCATGTCCATGAAAAGAAATATCTTTTTGTGCTAATTGGATCTTGGATCCAAAGGCAATCGATATTTGTTGTTTGATTAAATCAATTCCGGTAATCATTTCAGTAACAGGATGTTCTACTTGAATGCGTGTATTCATTTCAATAAAATAAAACTCTTCATCTTGATACAGAAACTCAAAAGTACCAGCGCCACGATAGTTCATAGCTCGGCATAAAGACGCGCATTTTTCTCCCATCTCCATTAATTTTTCATTTGGTATATCAATAGGTTGAGCCTCTTCTATAATTTTCTGATGACGGCGTTGGATTGAACAATCACGTGCACCAAAATGAACAGCTTGTCCTTGCCCGTCCCCTAAGATCTGAAATTCTATATGGCGAGGATGTGTAAGATATTTTTCAAAATAAACGCAAGGATTATTAAATGCCGCTTTGGCTTCAGCTTTTGTTAAAGAGAATCCTTCTAATAATTGTTTGTTGTCATGAACAACCCGCATGCCACGGCCACCACCACCGCCAGCTGCTTTAATAATAAGAGGATAACCAATAGATTCAGCAACATTAACAGCTTGTTGTTCATTGAGAATGGGGCCATCAGAACCAGGTACACAAGGAATACCATATTGTTTCACGAATTTAATAGCTTCTACTTTGTCGCCCATGATTTTGATATGGTGAGAGCTTGGACCAATAAAAGTAAATCCAGTATGTTCTAATTGCTCAGCAAAAGAAGGATTTTCTGAAAGAAAACCATATCCAGGATGGATGGCATGCGCACCAGAAATTTCAGCAGCAGTTATAATGGCAGGAATATTGAGATAACTTTGGGTTGGTTGGGGGCCACCAATACAAATGCGTTCATCTGCCAGGCGTACAGGAAGAGATTGCCTATCAACTGTACTATGAACGATAACAGTTTTGATTCCTAATTCTTTACAAGTTCTAAGAATACGCAGCGCTATTTCACCGCGATTAGCAATTAATATTTTATAGGCCATAACACTATTCCTATACTATTCAATTATAAAGAGAGGTTGCTCGAATTCTACCGCCTCAGCATTATTAACAAGAATATCTTTAATGATGCCGGTTTTATCAGCTTGAATAAAATTCATTATTTTCATAGCTTCAATAATAGAGAGAGTATCACCGATTTTGACATGATCGCCTATGGCGACTAACGGTGCTTTATCTGGTGTTGTGGATCTATAGAAAGTGCCAACCATAGGCGATAATACATAGTGATTTGTATCAAGAGTTGGCGTCAATTCAATTGTAGGGCTTGTTTGATGATCTGTTTTGTTATAAGGATATGAAACAGCTAACGACTCCCTTTCATGAGGAATAGAGAGAGCTGGACTGTGAAGTTCTCGTGTTAATTTAATAGCAATATCGCCCTCTTTTATTTCTAGCCCTGATAGTTGAGATTTTTCTAAAAGGTCAATAAGTTTTTTTATTTTTTTTATATCCATATAATAACCCCCCATTTACGTAAAGTCTCGAATGCACACCAATTCATCTATCTAGTATTATTTGCGCAAATCAAGAATACTCTATTAATACTTTTAAAGATTTGTTAATTCATTATAAGCTTATGATTAAAAATAACAATCTGTTGATTCTTCGTTTAAAAAAACATATTTTCTTGTTATTGCACACATACTAATACTTTTTTTGTACAATATGATAGCCACTATTCTACTACGCCTGACTGAATGTCTAAAGCGATTTTAGTTGATGCTTCCTTAGCCAGATGGTCACGACAACGTTTTAATGAAATGAACCTGTAAAGATGAAAAAAATAAAATTCTTATGAAAAAAATATTTTAGCCCTTGATTAATTCATAATCATCACCATCTTTGAGTTTACAAAATCTTAATTTTAAAGATTCATAAAAACGATTCCAAGGAGAGTATCATGAAGACTAAAGATATTAGTACTATTAAACCATTGCGAGATGGGCTTATCGTCAAACGTGATGAGCTACAACACACTACAGCTTCAGGAATTGTTATTCCAGGCAGCGCTCAAGAAGCTCCGCAATGGGGCATTGTTATTATGGCGGGCCCTGGAAAGGTCAGTGCTGAAGGCAAGCACATTGCTTTAACTGTAGCGGTTGGAGATAAAGTCCTTTTTGGCCAATATGCAGGTACAAAATTCAAACATAATGATGTTGAGTATCTTTTTATGCGCGAAGATGATGTTCTTGGCGTGCAAAAGGCTTAATTAATTTCAGTCTGAGATCATTATAATATATTAAGGAATATAAACATGAGTGCTAAACAAATTACTTTTGATGTTGAAGCCCGTAAAGCAGGCTTATCCGGAGTTGAAAAGCTCTACAAAGCTGTAAAAACAACATTAGGCCCAAGAGGACGCAATGTTATTATTGAAAAATCTTTTGGTGAACCTTTAATTACTAAAGATGGTGCTACTGTTGCAGAAAATATTAGTTTACCTAATAAAATGGAAAATATTTTTGCAGAACTGGTTAAAAAAGTTGCGTCTAAAACAGCTGATGATGCTGGTGACGGCACAACAACTGCTACAGTTCTAACTTATGCTATTTTCTCTGAAGGGAATAAAGCAGTTGCAGCAGGAATGAATCCTATGGATTTAAAACGCGGCATTGATCTAGCTGTTGACAAAATTATCAAGAAATTAAAAGAAATGGCCGTGCCTTGTGTTGATTCCAAAGCTATTGCTCAAGTCGGAACAATCTCTGCTAATTCTGATCAAATGATTGGTGGGATTATTGCTCAAGCAATGGAAAAAGTAGGCAAAGAAGGTGTTATTACTGTTGAAGATGGTAATGGTTTAAATGATGAGCTTGATGTTGTTGAGGGTATGCAATTTGATAGAGGATACTTATCCCCATATTTTGTTAACAATCAACAAACTATGTCGTCAGAATTAGATAATCCATTTATTCTTTTGGTTGATAAAAAAGTATCATCTATTCGTGAATTACTACCGGCTTTAGAAGGCGTTGCAAAATCAGGTCGTAGTTTGTTAATTATTGCAGAAGATGTTGATGGCGAAGCTCTTGCAACTTTAGTCGTTAATACTATTCGTGGTGTTGTTAAAGTTTGTGCTGTTAAAGCGCCAGGATTTGGCGATCGTCGTAAAGCAATGATGCAAGATATTGCAGTACTGACTCGTGGTCAAGTTATTGCTGAAGAAGTAGGACTATCTCTTGAATCAACAGGTATTGAACATCTTGGTACGGCAAAACGAGTTGTTGTTACTAAAGACAATACAACGATTATTGATGGTTCAGGTATTGCTGATGAAATTAAAGCCAGAACAGATTTATTACGTTACGAGCTTAGCCAGGCCTCATCAGATTACGATAAAGAAAAAATTCAAGAGCGCATTGCTAAACTTGCTGGTGGTGTTGCCGTTATTAAAGTCGGTGCTGCTACAGAAGTTGAAATGAAAGAGAAAAAAGCACGTGTTGACGATGCATTACACGCAACTCGTGCTGCTGTTGAAGAAGGAGTTGTGCCTGGTGGTGGAGTGGCTCTTCTTCGTGCGATTGATGTTCTTGCAGATCTTAAAGGAGCTAATCCCGATCAGCAAGTAGGTATTGATATCGTTAAGCGTGCTATTCAAGAGCCACTTCGTCAAATCGTTAATAATGCGGGCGAAGAAGCATCTATTATCGTGCACAAAGTCCTTCAAGGGCAGGGTAACTACGGGTATAATGCGGCTAATGGACAGTTTGGTGACATGATAGAGCTTGGTATTATTGATCCGACTAAAGTCACTCGCACAGCGTTACAGAATGCGGCAAGTTGTGCAGGGATGATGATTACGACTCAATGCATGATTGTTGATCTCCCTAAAGAAGAGAAAGAAGCTGCTCCTGATATGTCCGGTATGGGCGGTATGGGCGGCATGGGAGGCATGGGTGGTATGATGTAATTTCTACCCATTACTTGTTTTTTCTAGGGAAACCAGATCTGATTGTAGATCTGGTTTTTCTTTTTTCAAAAAGAAAAAGGTTGTTCGATCGGAGTGAAATCTTTCGATGCTTCATGAATAACATCTTCTACTTCCGTAATAGTCATAAGCAGTTTTTCTAATCTTTGATGAATTTCATTATTTTCTTCAATAAGTTGCTCTTTATGATGTTGTATTTCTTTGTTCTCCATTAATAGTTTTTCAATCCTTGTAATCAGTTGACTATTAATATCTATTAATTCAATGATTTTGTGTTCAATTGTATTTAAAATATCCATTTTGCATCAATCCATTTATGAAGTCTTCTTTACAATTTTAGAATAGAAAACGATAATTAGATGAAAGAGCTCTTAATCAATAATGATGTCTTTTATTTTCAATATCATTCAATCAATGTTGGCGTTATTGTTTGGCATTCAGTCGAATAAAAAGCGAAAAGAAGATTTTACTAAGGGCAACCCATTCATTTATTTCACGGTAGGTCTAATCATGCTTATTGTATTGATTTTATCTTTTATCATGCTTGTTAAAGCAGTCATCTTTTTAGGTCAATCTTAACTGATTGATCAAAATCGAGCAGAAACTCTACCCAAAATTTCTTCAAGATGATGCTTGAGGTTTGAAATTTAGAGGGCAATCAGCTTTTTTGGTTCATCAATAGAAGATAAGATCAGTCTGCAATCAATAATAACACCCTATGAGCACATCGCTGAGAGCGGTCAGCTAAATCTCCAAACCAATCAATCATTTTGTACAGAAAAACGATCTCTATCGGAGACATATCTTTTTCTAACAGGAAAAGCGCTTCTCTTAGTTCTATTTGAAAGTTGTCCGTATCATTTTCTATTTTGTCTAAATCGTGAATCATTTTTTCTATTTTGCGAGCTTCATGGGAGCGGAAACCAGAAGATATTAATTTTTTTATTTCAAAGTTGATGAGCAGTAAATTATTTGACGCATCAATTGCGCGTAGAAGCAGTTTTTCAAAGAGATTTGCTATATGCGACGGAAAGAACATTTTTCTGCTGTAGATTAATCCAGAAATATTTTTGGCCTTATTAGCAATTCTATCTTGTAATGATAAGATATCAAGAATATAAGATCGCTCTATTGACATAAAAAGTGTTTTAGGAACATGCATTCTGATTTTTTCTTTTAAATGATCTGCTTGATCTTCAGCAGCATTGATCAGATCATGTGAGGATTTTGCTTTTTCCCAATTTTTTTGTAGAACATAATAGAAGAATGTTTTTAATTCTAATGCGCATTCATTGACTTTTTGCATATGTTTGTTTAAAGGGTCAAATGCTGGTGCTCCAAAAATATCTACAATATTTGTCATCGCAAAATAAAATGAGAATGCTTATTATTAAGTATAAGGAAGTTTTGAGGCCTTAAATCTATATGAACATTTTTTTAGAAAAAAAAATTTTAAAAATAGACTCTATGTTGAGATTGTTTTTTGTTGAACCTCATGCGCCTGTTCAACCTAATCCAGCGAAAAGCCATTGTGAAAAGAAAAATTGGAGTGATGTTCAATATCAGCAGTCCAAAGGACAAATGCGTATTAATCATACTGGTGAGATTTGTGCGCAAGCGTTATATAACGGACATTATGATCATCGACATGATGTCAAAATGAAAAATTGGCTTCAGCATGCCGCAGAAGAAGAATATGATCATTTAGTTTGGTGTCATCAACGTTTAAAAGAGTTAAATACACAGCCATCATTGCTCAATCCCTTTTTTTATACATGTAGTTATTTAATGGCTCGATTTTTAAGCCGAGTGAATGCAAAAATGAACTTGGCTTTTATAAAAGAAACTGAAAAACAGGTAGAAGCGCATTTGAACTCTCAATTAACTTTACTGCAGCATGACCAGCGTTCTTGTGAAATTATAAAGCAAATGATTATCGATGAAAGAAAACATCATGATCATGCTGTCGATTTTGGAGGCCAAGACATGCCTGTTATGATTTCAAAATTGATGGGTATTGCCGCCGGTTTAATGAAAAATATAGCTTTTTACTTTTAGTATCATGATGGCATCTTGCGTAATGATCAAAAAGATTTCTCTTTAGCATATGCGAGAATTGATGAGCACTCTATGCACATTACCTTAGAGACAAAGTAACTTACAGTGAATTGACGTGTTACTTTTTGTGCAAAAAATAAAAACAACTCAATGAATTTTATAATCAATTTAATTAAATACCTAACAAGTAAGGTTCATGTTGCTTAATTTTTTTTAATGCGTTAGAATTCTAGAGTTGCATGGCAACAGAAGGAGTGCTCAACTCGCCAGGTCTGAGAAGAAGCAACGAAAGTTCTCCCTGTGTGTTGTGCAACGCTTAATAACTGAACTAATCCCTTCTTATCTCATTATGAAACATCTTCCTCTTGCTAGGTTATTGCGTCCAAAAACTTTTCATGAAATTCATGGTCACAATTATATTGTTGATGGATTTAAGAAAATACTTTTTCCATTGAAGCATCATACCTTTTTATTAACTGGATCTCGAGGTTTGGGCAAGACTTCTTTGGCTCGCTTAATTGCCGCGGCTTTACTGTGTCCACATGCCGAATTAAAGCACGACCCTTGTGGGCTATGCGATATCTGTGATCGCATTCAAAAAGGACAACATCCTGATCTTGTAGAGATTGATGGAGCATCTAAAACAAAAGTAGAAGAAATTCGAGATATTATTAGTTCCTCGATGACGCTGCCTTTGGAGAGCAAGTATAAGATTTATCTTATTGATGAAGTCCATATGCTCTCAATGCATTCTTTTAACGCGCTATTAAAAAATCTTGAAGAACCACCACCTCATGTTATTTTTGTATTAGCGACAACAGAATTTCATAAGATACCTGGCACCATTCGTTCGCGGTGTTTGATTTTTCAATTGCAAGCGCCTCCAGCTCATGAGTTAGTTGGATACCTAAAATCATTTTGTCACAATCGCGACATTCCTTATGAAGACGATGTCTTATTTGCAATCGCACAGCAAGCCGATGGTAGTTATAGGGATATGTTGAATATTGTTGAGTATTCCTTAGCCTTAACACAGCAGCGTTTAGACGATCATTCGCTTTTTAACTATTTTTCCATTTTAAGTCATACAGATATCCATAAGATTATTGATCAAATCTTAGAGTCTGATACAGTCGAATTAAAAAATGATATTTTAAAATATTTTGATAAAGGATTATCTGCTGATAAATTAATGAAACAACTCATGAGTTGGATTGTTGAGCAGAAAGATATCGTTCAACAACCGTTAGTAATTCTTTACCAAGAGCTCTCTAAGTGTTATCAGCTATTAGCAACCCATCCTTATCCTCAAAGTTTTGTACTGATGTCTTTGATACGCATCAGTATGGTCGCTTCTTTAAAAAAAAAACTGAATTAAGTTCAGAGATTGAAGAATATCTTGATGCAGTCGATTGGCATTTATTAATCAGCTCAGTAGTCAAATCAAGTTTAGCTAAAGACATTTTGATGCACTCTCGCATTCTGGTTGCTCATGATGAAATTCAAGTTTATCATTCTGCGACATTAGCTGCTTTATTAACGACATCTATTAAAAAAAATTGTATTGATTTATTTGAGACTATGGGATTTCATTCAAAGATCATTAGTTTTTTTGAGCGCGAGGTTGAACAAACCCCCATTCAATTAGAAGCGAGATATGTAAAAGAAAAAGAAAATCGTCAATTAGAAGAGTTAGTAGGATTACCGTTAGCCCAGTTTTTGATAAAACAACTAGGCTATCAATTAAAAAAACAATAAGGTTACTGTTCAAACATTAATTCGCTCGTTAATCCTTGCTCTTCCAGTTTCTTCTTCAGTTGTTTTAGCGCTTCAACTTGAATTTGTCGTACACGCTCTCTTGTTAAACCTACTTCCTGCCCTACTTCTTCCAACGTCGCTTCTTCATGCCCTTTTAAACCAAATCGTTGAGACAAGATAGATTGTTGCTTTTCAGAGAGAAATTCCATGATTTTGTAAAGTTTGGTTTCAATATATTCTTGCGCTAATTCTTCTGTAGGATCGGACCATTCACTTGAAGATAAAGCATCGATTAATGGTTTTTCTGACTCATCACCTAGTGGAGAATCAATAGATAGTGTTTTTTCATTTAATTTTAGAAGTTTATTAACATTATCCGCGGGTATATTAAGTGCGTTAGCAATTTCGTCATAAGTTGGCTCATGATCGAGTGATTGAGCGATTTCCCTTGATTTTCTTAAATAAATATTAAGCTCTTTAATAACATGGATAGGCAGTCGAATGGTACGAGTTTGATTCATAATGGCTCGTTCAATATTTTGTCTAATCCACCATGTAGCATATGTTGAAAATCTAAATCCGCGTTCCGGATCGAATTTTTCTACAGCACGCATCAGCCCTAAGTTTCCTTCTTCAATCAAATCGAGTAAAGAGAGTCCTCTATTAAGGTAGCGACGTGCTATTTTGACAACAAGTCTTAAATTGCATTCAATCATGTGGTTGCGAGCTTTTATATCACCCCTGCGTGCTAAACGAGCGTAATGAATTTCTTCATCAGGATTTAAAAGAGGGGATGCCCCGATCTCTTTGAGATACAGCTGAGTCGGATCGGTTTCATTAATTTCCTTATCTTCAATAATTTTATTGGGATCAATATCGATTTTTTCAAAATCTATTTGATCATCAAAGTCTTCTTTTTCTTCTTTATATTCTTTTGAAAAAGTCTTTGCAAAATCTATAGGGCCATTCCAAGAAAACTTCATATCACGATCCTTGTGAATTTAAAGAGACGTTTTCATCGTATCAAGTTGCTTTATAACTTGATAGCTGTAAGTTAGCTACTTAGCAAGAAATTGAAAAAACCATCTTTTTTCAAAGTTTTTGCAAGATATATGAACAAAACCGTTTCTTGTTGACTAATAATTCGCTACAATTACGTTCAAGATGTAGTTGAAATTGTATGAACAAAAATGACTAGAGCAGAATTAATTGTAGAAATGATGGCCCGTAAAACGGATTTAAACCCTAAAGTACTTGAGTATTCCGTAAAAAGAATTATTGAGTATATGGTTTCATCTTTTGTGAAAGGCCACCGTATAGAAATTCGTGGATTCGGCAGCTTTGGTTTAAGAATGCGTATGCCGCGTCAAGCCCGCAATCCTAAAACAGGAGAAATTGTTTGGACTGAACGCAAACATGTTCTTTGTTTTAAACCAGGTAAGTCGTTACGTGAGCGCATTAATGCATCAGCTCATTTCGCTAAGCGAGTTCAAACCGAATCAGTTGAGTAAAAAAAGTTAATTTTCCAGCTTACTATCACCTCGTAAGCTGGAGAAAATAAAACTATCTGTTAGACTGTTATAATATATAGTTGCAGATGAGATTCCGGTGAACCGATTTTTAATTCTTTTTTTACCTTGTCTTTTATTTGCAGGTACCGTTTACTATACGGATGAGCCTCCAATATCTCAAAATCCAGAAGAATTCCCTACACCTCTGTTTGATCATCCTGAGTTTGAGCCCAACTATGATATTCAAGAAGCATATTATTTCCGCGATAAAAAAGATTTAAAGAAAATTGTTTATAAAAAAGAGAGCGGATATTTTGAGTTTAACTTTGGGTACAGTGATTTATCAGTTATGAGTGTAGAGCCATATTATTATCCTCAAAATTATACACAACAAATTCAAACAACAAATAATAATAGTGGTAATAATGGTAATAACAATTCTAATTCATCAACAACGACTCAAAACCTTACGGTTCATGAAACATTTAGCATCATAGATTATGGGACTTTCGATGTTACGTTTCCATCGGTGCTTAATCCACCTACTTATCCTGATCCGACGCAACAGCCAGTTTTACAGATTAATGCTATTACCAGATCAAAGCATTTAGGTTATGGTTTTGAACTCAGTTATAATAATAATCCAACAATAGAGCTTACCAATCCTGTTTATAAAATCTTTCAAACACAAACGTCTACAGTACAAAACACTAATCCATCTAATGGTGGATCGCAATCGTCTGTTTCGACAACAACTGTTAGCGAAATTGATGCGACTGTTACTTTGGATAAAGCCAAGCTGAAAGTCGTTAATGTGCCAATCCACTTAACACTGCACTATTTTCCAATATATGATGGTTATTTCCAACCTTATTTGAAGGCAGGTTTAGGCTTAAACCTTACTCATACTGTCATGGATATATCTCAAAATGTGGGCTCAGCAGCAACATTAGTGCCTCTTTATCAAGAGGGATGGGCCTTTATGCCCTTTACTTACACTTATGGAGGCGGTGTTCATATTATGATTACTGAGTCTCTCGCCTTGAGCGCTAGTTATATTAAACAACGCATTCAAGGGCGATCTACTAAGTTTCAGGTGGTCTTAAGTAGTCAAAATCCACAGTTAACAGATTCTAATGGGCCTTTTGGTAACATGCGTTTTAAATTTGATCAAAAAACAACATTAAAACAAATTGGCTTAGTATATTATTTTTAATTTGATATTTAATGAGGATAGATTTAATGAACAATCGAGATATTATCCTTAGGATGATTTTATTGATGAGTACATCTTTTGCATTCGCTTATACAAAGATACTCACTACACCGGGTGGTAGCGATAAAACTCAACTAGAGTCATCTAAAAAAAGTGATTTATCATTAGATAATCAAAATCATAGTCGGATAGCTGGCAATAATCAAAAACCAAATCACGCATTATGTTTTACAACAATGTTGCGTAGACCAGATATCTCTTCTTTTTCTTATTCAACTTTTAATGATCGAAATATTCAAAATATCGAGAGCGCGTCAAATCATAAGATAACATTAGATTATTCTATAGAGTATCACTATCGACCCGTTCAAACCTTTAGTTTTGGAGGAGCGTTTGAACGATTGCAAGTAGGGTCTTTTCCTATTGATTTACGCTATTCTCCAGCCAGTAGTTTTGTTCCAGTTGATTTGAGTACGTTGCCTGTCATCGCTAGTGATTTGAATGAAGATGGAGACTCTAATTTTAGCGTGTCTAATTTTTATCATCCAGCATCTGTTGGGTTGAGAGGTTATAATTATGCCGGAGTGGTTCGTGCTTATATAGCGCCATCAATGTCTTTCGATCCTTTTATTCAAATGAGTTTGGGCATGACGCATAATCGAGTAGCAGTACATAGAACTGATAAAAGTCGTTTTATTCATTCAGATGATCAACTCTGGGTCTGGACTTTAGGCTCAGGAATAAGTACAGCCCTGAGTAAAGGACTTGATTTAGAAGCTGCTGTTTGCGTAAGAAATGAACACGGATTTATTTTTCATGATCAAATTATGAATGCTCAAACACAACAACATTATAATTTCACAGGAACAGTTCAACATTATTACTCAGTTGATCTGAAATTAGCCCTGAAAAAAACTTGGTAATCATTATGAAAAAGCGCTTATTGATCTTATCTCCCCTTATACTTACTGGATGTCTTTGGAATTATGAAACGGTATCATCTGAGTTTTTAAAGATACAACCGCCATCATCGAACGATCACCATCCTCATATTCAACCATCATTGCCTTTAGTAACAGATGAAGCTGACTTTGCTCATCAAGGCCCTCGAGAATTTTATGAGTGGGCTGCTGAATCAGGATATCCTCAAGCTCAAGAGGTTGTTGGTTTGTTGTATTTGTATGAACAACCCGTGAATATTGAAAAAGGTGAAGAGTATTTGCAAAAAGCTTACGCTAAAAATTCTGTGACAGCAGGAGTAGAGTTAGCAAAATTGTATAGCCAGGGGTTACTTGTTTCGCAAAATTATGATAAAGCGCTAAAGTATTTAGAGATAGGTTTGAAAGAAAAAAACTTATCAGCGTTGAAGTTAGCAGTCGCTATAGAATTTGCTAGAGATAATAAAGCTAAGGCTTTATATTATTTAGAGCAAGCTGCTGAAGCGGGAGATCCTGATTCTAAAGAGCAATTAGCTAGATATTTAGTAGCCGAAAAAAGTGGTTCATGGAAAAGGGCTCAAGAGTTAACGGATGAAGCACATCATGAAAGTCTTTATGAAGAACTTAACGATTTAAAAGATTTTTGGCCAGATCGAGCTATGCAGCATCAAGGACAAATCCAAAAAGTTGTGCCAACTTATGACAATAAAAGCTTATTAACATTGCCCAGCATGCCTAAATCATATCCTGCTGATTTTTATAATGAGTTTAGAAAAGCAGCGGCAAAAGGATCGCCTTATGCAGCCTACCAAGAAGTATTACAGCGTCTTTATGCTCCAGTTCAAACTAATCCTTCAGTGCAACGAACAGATATTTTAACCCTTTTAAATATTGCGGAAAAAAAAATTATTCCTGCAAAAGTTTTAAAAGCTAGACTGATTCTCAAAGGATATTGGCCAGAAATAAAAAAGGACGAGGCCCTCAGGTTGTTAAATGAAGCAGAATCGGCGCACGATCCTTATGCTTATTTTGCGTTGAGCTTATTTGCTCGTCATGAGGGCAATTATGATAAATCAGTGGATTTGTTTTTAAAGGCTAAAAATCAAAAAAATTATCTAGCAGCTCAGTTTGAGATTGCTCACGATCTCATCAAAGGTGATTTTCCATTTTGGGATGATAGGATTGCTTATGATTGGATCAATGAGTTGGCACAAGTCAATTACAATCCGGCATTACTTATGCTCGCTGATCTTAAAGAATCAAAGAAAATTCTTGCTCATACTGAACAAGAGATTTTCTTACTTCGTTTAAAAGCAGCTTGGCAAGGTAGCGTAAAAGGTCAATATTTAATTGGTAATATGTATTTAAAAGGACAAGCTGTTTTAGTCGAGCCAGTTAAAGCCTTTCGTTGGTTTAATGCTGCGGCGAGAGGGGGATATCGTCCTGCTCAATTACAAATAGGATTGATGTATGAACAAGGTGCTGGAATTATTCAAAATCGAGCAAAAGCTTATGCTTGGCAAAAAATATCAACAAACCAGCTTTATGAAAATAGTAATGAGCAGCTTCATCAATTAGCATTGTCTATGACACAAGAAGAATTACATGAAGCTTTGCGTTTAGAGCAGCTTTTTAAGCAAAATTATACATATTACGGTTATTATTAAGATCTTGTCGATACTCTCACTTGCTGTGGGTGAGAGTATGAATTTTTCTATAAAAATATCCTCATGAATCAAAGCTGGGTTGTTGTGACTATGTGAGTTAACTATGAGGTAAATATTCGGACTCCAGCAAGACATCGAGAGAGCGATTGATTAATGGCATGAGAAATATTTCTGCATGAATCGCTACAACAGCTTTTTTACAATCATGGGCATAATGCATGATCAGATCTAAAGCTATTTGACGCACGGGGCTTAATATCTTGACCGCCTCTTGAAAAGTGAGAACCTCTTGAAAAAAAGAACTTAATTTTTTTTCAAGACCTATTTTTTTGAGAGCTAATAAAGGAAGAGTCATTTTTTGTTCTTTAAAATCTTGTCCAGGTTGCTTTCCTAGTTGTTCAGCCGTTCCAAAATAATCTTGAAAATCATCAATGAGTTGAAAAAGAGTTCCAAATTTAAATCCTATTTCATGAAATTCATTTTGTAATTCAGGAGCGTAGATTTGAGCAACACTTTTACAGGCAAAACCAAAAAGACTGGCTGTTTTTAATTGAATGATAGTTAAGTACTCATCAAATGTAATCACAGTGTTTTTTTGTTGTAATTGCAAAAGCTCGCCTTCCACTAGAGCATGAGCGGCAAGAGCGAGATCTGGCAGAAAAAGAGCTTTATGGTTAAGCTCTTGAGCGATAAGATAGGCCTTAGTAAAAAGATAATCCCCTAATAAGATGCTGCATGTATTACCAAAGACCTCATGAGTGGCTAACCCGTTCCTCCGTAAAGGATTTTGATCAATCACATCATCATGAACAAGTGTTCCACAATGAATCAGTTCAATAATGGTCGCTGTTTTAAAAAAATCTATCGTTGTGGCCGATTCTTTTAGAAAATGGGCTAATTGAATCATAAAGCGAGCTCTAATGTTTTTTCCCGGACGTTCAAAAGTGTGTTTGACAAGAGCGTTGAGTAAAGGAAGAGGGCTGTTTAATTGCTCGATAACATAGTTATTGAGTTTTGATAATATGTCTGTTAAAGCATCCATGGCCGTATCCTAGTGTATATTTTTTATAAATCCCGAGATCATTGTGGAATTTGAGCTTGTTTGTCGACTCAAGACAATTTATAATACACTTTTCAGAATTATTTGTGAATTCATGAGTTACGCTATTATAAAATGCGGTTCAAAACAGTTCCGCGTACAAAAAGGCTTGGTCATCGATGTTGAAAAAATCATCGCTGAACCAGGTGCACAAGTTATTATTGAAGATGTTTTACATTTAGTAATAGAAGATAAACAGCTTATTGGTCAACCACTCGTTTCAGGTGCTAAAGTCATTTGTGAGTTGCTAAAACATAAAAGAGCCGATAAAGTTATGATTATGAAGCTACGTCGTCGTAAAAATTCACGTCGTCGTGCTGGTCATAGACAACATCTATCTGTATTGAAAATTGTAGATATCGTACTCGAGGGGGTAAGCAGCGATGGCAACTAAAAAAGCTGGCGGTAGTAGTCGTAATGGACGCGATTCAAATCCTAAGTTTCGTGGCGTAAAAGTCTTTGGTGGTCAGTATATTAACAAAGGAAGCATTATCATTCGTCAAGTTGGTATGCATTTCAAACATGGTCATTTCGTAGGCTGTGGAAAAGATTTCACTCTTTTCTCATTAGCGGATGGTGTGGTGTTCTTTTACCAACGCCATGGTCGTACTTATGTTGATGTTAAACCTACTGAAGTAGCTATTTAATAGCCGATCTAAGCGCTCTCAAGCTCCCTTCATTAAGGGAGCCTAAGCAAGCAACCTAAATTTGACCAGGGCTGTAGTGTTGCATAAAAAAATAATAGGGCTACAACAGTGTTAGCTCTGACACCCTGCAAAACTATAAAAAAACAAGCAAAGCTTTTACAAACATCATGTTATCAACAGATACTGCATCATAAAGTACATAAAGTATCTTGTATCTAGATCAAAAGCATCATTGCTTGTTATGTGTAATTAACCTAAATGAAAACAGGAGGCGGCGAGGACTCAGGCGTTAATCACTGAGGTATCATGACTCTCGCGTTTAAATATGAAATTTATTGATGAAGCTACAATTCGACTTGAAGCAGGATCTGGTGGAGCGGGAACATGTAGTTTTCGTCGTGAAAAATATATTCCTTTTGGCGGACCAGATGGTGGCGATGGTGGTGATGGCGGTGATGTGTATTTCATAGCTAAAGATAATCTCAATACTCTTGCTGCATTCAATCAGCAAAGAATCTTTAAAGCATCCAATGGTCAGCGTGGTTCTGGTGCCCATAAAACTGGCCGTCGAGGCGATGATTTGATTATCCCTGTTCCTGTAGGCACTAAAGTCTTTCATCAAGATACCAATGAAGTTATTTGCGACTTAGTTGAGCCTAATCAACAAGTACTGATAGCCAAAGGCGGTTTTCATGGAATGGGTAATGCACGTTTCAAGACTTCAGTAAATAGAGCGCCCCGTCATACAACACCTGGATATCCAGGCGAGATTTTGAATTTGCGCTTAGAATTACAAGTTTTAGCCGATGTAGGGCTAGTAGGGCTACCTAATGCAGGCAAAAGCTCACTCATTCGTTGCATCTCACAAGCAAGGCCTAAAGTCGCTGACTATCCCTTTACCACATTAATCCCCCAGTTGGGTGTTGTCCATTATAGTCTGGGTCATGATATTGTCGTAGCAGATATTCCTGGATTAATTGAAGGTGCTCATACAGGACATGGTTTAGGTAACTTGTTCTTAAAGCATATTAGCCGTACACGATTACTTCTTTTTGTGCTTAATGCTCAAGAAGTTGAGGGTATTAGTTGTACTGAGCAATATAAAATGCTATCCCAAGAGCTTGAGCTATCTGCTGTGAGTGAACATATTAATACTTTGCCTCGCATGATTTTGATTAATAAAATTGACTCAGATTATCATCGTGAACAAAAAGAAGCTGATATTAATGAGTTAAAAGAAATCACGTCGCTACCTATCCTCTATACAAGCGCTTTAAATAATATCGGCACAGATGAACTTAAAGAGCGTTTATACGAGCATTTTTTTGGGTCGCAGGATATTTAAACTGTGACATTCTTCCGTCACTAAATTGCTAAGGCTGTGAGAGGGGTCTTCTTCTTTTGCGACCCATCTTCAGCAACCTGAAGACCTCTGGCTGAAGCAGTTGCGCCAGAAACTCTCGCTTCAGGGGAACTCTTGACGCAAATGCTGTGTCCCTGCAGATCGGCTCACCCGATTGCTCGGATGTTTAGTCCCGCATTGATGTCTCTGTCATGGAGCTGATCGCACGATGGATATTGCCATTCCCTAACAGATAACTGCTCAATCATAGACATGACGCGCACAACCAACATGCTTTTTCAGGAACGTTTCTTGTTCTTCGTCAGGATAGAGGCGATAGCGATAAGCTTTGAGCAAGTGTTTTGTTTTTCAAGCATATTTTTTTTATCTGATGACTGTTCTTTCTCAAAATCGAGAACCTCTTTAAGAGTATTATCAAGACAATCTGTTGTCAGCATCGAAAACACGTCCATAAATCAAGAGAGTGATTATACGCCAAAAATCGCTTCGGTCAAAACTCATGCTGATACAAGAAAATATCTTTTCGATTAGCCGATCCTATAAGGTCTCGCACTCCATCTCCACTCAAATTTTTACAAAAATGTTGAATGGTGAAAATTCCGCGAGTTTTTTTAAAAAATAGTTGTTTCAACTGAATTTCAGGTTGGCACATCTGAGCAGCACTTCTTCCCAATGAGCTCGTATAGAGTATTGTATTGGTGTCGTGGCAAAAATTAAACCAGTTAACAAAAAGGCTTGTCTGAGACTACAAGCCTTTTTAATAGAGGATAGCAAGTGGAGATTTAAAAAATAGCTAAAAAATAATCTACAGTATTATGCTGCTACGACAAGAGCTTTAATAGCCTTATTAAGACGACTTTTTAGACGAGCTGCTGTGTTTTTATGAACTTTACCTTTGGATTGCATTCTATCGATAATAGAAGTTGCTAATCTGTAAGTTTCCATTGATTTGTCATAATCTTTTAATTCAATATTTGTACGAACATTTTTAATAGCTGTACGCATGCGAGTGACTTGCCATTTGTTATTTTGACGGCTTTTCTCATTTTGACGAATACGTTTTTCAGCTTGTTTACTGTTAGCCATTTCTTAAAAACTCCTTGAGTATATATTTTTGTTATTTAGACGTTAAATCTATGCTAGAATACATCTTAACAAATTCTACACGCAAGTCTATGTTAAAGTCTATATTTCCATTATCGCTCGTAACATTTTTATCAAGAATCACAGGATTTATAAGAGAATTCCTATTATATTCCATTTTTGGTGCAGGTCCTCTTTTAGATGTTTTTGTTATGGCGTTTAGAATTTCGCAGTTAACACGGCGCTTTTTTGCAGAAGGGTCATTTTCTCAGGCACTTCTTCCTGAATTAGCCAACACTCAAAAATCTAATAAAGAGGCTTACCGCAAGCTTTATCATCAAGCTTTTTTATTCTTAATCATTTGTATGGGGTTTTTTACCCTATCTGTGATTATTGCCCCTCGTTTTTGGATTTCATTTTTAGCGCCCGGAATGATGGAAGACACTAGCAAATATAATGAATTTGTAGTTGTTTTGCGATGGATAGTCCCCTATGGTTTTTTTATCTCATTAGTAAGTTTCTATGCCTTGTTAATGCAGTTGCATCACCGCTATCTACTTAATGGATTTTCTCCCATAATTTTAAATTTAACAATAATTATTACGTTATTAAAGGGAAGTGTTACGCTGATTGGCCTAGCTCAAGCTGTTTTTTTTGCTGGAATCCTCCAATTGTTTGTGCAGTATTGTGCTGGAAGACACTATGCCCCTTTTTTTAAAAAAGATTTTGCATTAACAAAAGAGTCTAAACCACTTTTTGTTAATTTTATGAAGCTTTCAGTCATGGGATTTTTGATTTTATTTAATACAACGATTGATCAGATATTTTTAACTTATAGTCATGCAGGATCCATTAGTGAGTACTACTTATGTGAGCGTATTATAGAGCTTCCTTTGGGTGTAATTGTTTACTCTTTATCTGTTGTTTTTTCAAGTTATTATGCAAAAGATTATCAATCTTCAATAAAACGAGTTCAACTCGAAAATAAAGCAATATTATTTATTTTTTACTTTGTTTTGCCTTGTGTGGTTGGGGGTTATGTCTTAGCTCCTTATCTTATTAATGTCTTTTTAAAAAATCCCCTGAGTATTGAACGGACAGCAGCACTTTTGAAAGTTTTTGTCTTATGTATCCTGCCGATAACCTTGAATAAAATATTTGTGATTATTTGCACGATCAGAGGCCAGCAAAATTTAATTATCAAGACTCACTTGATAGGATCGCTTGTTAATTTAACATCAGATTATTTTTTCGCCCCTTGGTCAACAATAGGAATTGCAACATCAACGATGCTGACACTTTTTGTTCAATTAACCATTTTTAATTCTTATTGTCGATTAACAAAGCGGTTTTTTAAATTACCGAAAAGTTTATTTTTAAGAGCTTGGGCTGCTCTTTTTATTATATTGGCAGGCGGGCTCACTTTCGATTTCTTGCAGCAACATATGGAAATAGCTGGATGGACTTATTTTATGCTATTGATTAGCATTGTTTCATTATGCGGCTTTTTATATTTATTAGCGATTTATAGGGATATTAAATATATTTATCAGCGTGTTGCTTATTAAAAAAAATTTGACTGCATGCAAGCATGAAACTAAATCGATGTGCTGTTGATTAGATAAGAGAACACGTTTATATCCTTTTTGAGGAACTTTTTTTTTATCGATGCGGTTATACAGCATGCAATTTCTAATCGTTGCCTCTCTCGATTAGCACACTCAGAGTTGACTCGTCTGTCATCAGGAAGATGATTCACTAGCAATAGGTTAAAAGTTCTTACAAATGCTAGAGTGTTATCAGTGCATTGGGTATAATAAGCTTTATTTTTAAAATAAATTATCGTGATGAAAGAAACTTTAAATTTGCCACAAACTGATTTTCCCATGAAAGGTGATCTTGCACGCCGTGAACCAGAATTCATCAAGTTTTGGGAAGAGCATGCTTGTTACCAAAAATTAATAGATTCTCGTCAAGATGCTCCAAAGTTTATTTTAAATGATGGCCCTCCTTATGCTAACGGTTGCATTCATATTGGTCATGCTGTTAACAAAATATTGAAAGACTTTATTTTAAAGTCAAAAAATTTAGAGGGCTATTGTGCTCCTTATATTCCAGGATGGGATTGTCACGGGTTACCTATAGAAATTCAAGTAGAACGAAAAATAGGTCGTAATATGCCCGCAGCGATTTTTCGCCAGCACTGTCGTGACTATGCTTCTGAACAAATTGAGATTCAAGCAAGTGGTTTTAAGCGGTTAGGTGTACAAGCTGATTGGACTCATCGTTATGCCACAATGGATAGCTCTTTTGAAGCTAATATTGTGCGCCAATTTAAATCGATGCTTGATAAGGATTTAGTAAAATCAGGGTTAAAACCTGTTCATTGGTGCCCACATTGTCAATCATCTTTATCAGAAGCAGAAACAGAATTTGCCCCAAAGGTATCAACAAGCATTGATGTCAAATTTTCTTTTTCTGAAAGAAAAATGATCGATGGGCAATTATTAAATGCGAGCGTTGTGATTTGGACAACTACGCCTTGGACCATACCTTCAAATCAAGCGGTTGCTTATGGTAAGACCATTGCTTATGTCGCCGTCATCCGCCATGATCAAGCGTATTTTGTGGCGCAACCTTTAGTCGAGGCCTCTCTAAAACGATGGGGCTGGTCTTTAGATGATGTGACTATTACCCCAATCAGTCATGAACATTGGGAAAACCAATGTGTGCAGCACCCTCTTTACGATCGCCAAGTACCTCTTTTAGCGGGTGATCACGTTACTACTGATGCTGGAACAGGGTTTGTGCATACGGCTCCAGATCATGGGCCTGAAGATTATGAATTAGGTCGAGCGGCTCAATTAAAGCCTTTACAACTGTTGGATGCCAGAGGTCGTTTTGTTGCCTCTGTTCCCGATGTTGCGGGTTTAAACAACTTTGAAGCTGAACCTATTATTACCAATCTGTTAAAAGACAAAAATTGTTTACTAGCAAATAACTCATTTGAGCATTCTTATTTAGTTTGTTGGCGTCATAAGAAACCTATTTTTTACAGAGCAACTCCACAATGGTTTGTGAGTCTTTCTCCATCTTTTAAAAAAGATATTATTGAATCTATTCATAAGGTAGCATGGCATCCACATTGGGGTGCTCAGCGTATGGAAAAAATGATTGAACAACGTCCTGATTGGTGCATTTCTCGTCAACGTCATTGGGGAACACCACTTGTTTTGATTTATCATGAACAAACATACGAAGTCCATCCTCAAATGAGTGCTATTATCGAAAAGGTTGCTTGTGCGATTGAAAAGGATGGACTGGAAGCATGGTTTGGTAGTAAGCCCATCGATTGGGGTGTTGAAGGTGATGAGTGGGTAGCAAGTCGCGATACGTTAGATGTATGGTTTGATTCAGGATCGGTATTTCATATTTTGATGGGCCAAGATTTGAATTTTCCAGCAGATTTATATTTAGAAGGTGTTGATCAGTATAGAGGGTGGTTTCAGTCATCGTTAATTTGCTCTATGGGGCGTATGGATATTCCTCCTTATAAAGCCGTCTTAACTCACGGATTTACGGTTGATCGTGACGGTAAAAAAATGTCTAAGTCATTAGGTAATGTCATTTCTCCTTTTGAAGTTGCTGATAAGTATGGCATCGATGTCTTGCGCTTGTGGGTAGCTACTTCAAATTATCGTGAAGAAATGGCTATTGGTGATGAAATTCTTAATAGAACTTCGGATATTTATCGTCGTATCCGCAATACATTACGATTTTTATTAAGCAACCTTTTTGATTTTCAGCTGAAAGATGCGCTCTCTTCAGATCACATGACTTTACTCGATAAATATTTCTTGTATCGGATTGCTCAGATGCAAAACCAAGCAAGAGACTCTTATGCACAATACGATTTTGACGCTGTTACTCGTTCAATAGTAGATTTTTGTGTTAATGAATTAGGCTCTGATTATTTAGATATTATTAAAGACAGGCTCTATACAGCGCATGCATCCAGCCAAGCACGTCGTTCTTGCCAGACAACACTTTATTACTTATTTATCTCATTAGTTCATCAATTAACCCCTGTTTTACCTTTTACCGCTGAAGATGCTTGGCAACATTTTCACTTGAAAGACTCAGAATCTATCTTAATGAACAGATGGCCGTCATTAGATCATATAGCAAACCTGTTAACATCTGAGCACATACAGGCAGCAGAAGCGGTCTTGGCCCTTAAAAAAGAGATTCAGCCTCAACTCGAAGCCCTTCGTCAGCAAGGAGTAATAGGCTCTGCGTTGGAAGCAACAGTAACCTTAAACGTCCCCTCATCACATATCTTGCTGGATTGGGCCAATGAACTAAAGTTTATACTTCTTGTTTCAGAAGTTCAGGTGATTGCCGATAAACAGTTAAGAGAAGTTTCATTTGAAGTTAAGCATTTAGATAATGTTGATAAATGTCAACGTTGTTGGCATAGAGTGTCTTTATTAAATCAAGGACTTTGCCCTCGTTGTGTTTCTAATGTTACAGCGCCTGGAGAGAACCGATATTATGGTTAATTGGTTGATTTTGTTAACCTTAATATGCTTAGACCTAGTCTCTAAGCATATTGCTTTTACTTTGCTCGCATTAGGACAAAAAATTAATTTATTTTCAATCCTGTCACTCTGTTTAGCAAAAAATTATGGATTAGGATTTGGTTTGGGGCAAGGCTTCACCAAATTGATCACTATCTTCAATGTATTAATTTTAAATATTTTCATCTGGATGTTTCATAAAAGCGATCATAAAAGCTCTAATAAAACAATTTTGTTATTAATTTTAGCCGGTGGTTTAGGTAATCTTTTTGATAGGATGGTGTTAGGGTTTGTCAGAGATTTTATGCTCATTTCTTGGCATGAATGGTCCTGGCCAATTTTTAATTTAGCCGATGTTTATATTACATTAGCTTTCCTTTTAGTCTTGTTTCAACGACCGTCTTGTGAACTACCGGCCATGAATAAGCGCGCTTCCAATTAAGCGACAGCAACACTATGGTGCTATTAGGATCTGTCCCAAAGACGCCTTACTGCCCTTTCCTTATTCTTTATCGATCCGAAGCTCTTGTGATGGAGCCAAACCCCCCTGCTTGCTGATAACTTCGTGCCAGAGTGTAAGAGAAAGTTGATTGCTCGCTCTTTATTTCTGTGATGTATGAGAAGCAGAGAATTTAAATAAACTCTTGCCATATTTTTGAGCATTGTCCACTCAATAGGTGACCAGCTTATGCCCGCCTTTGTCAAGGATAGCCCTGTTTAATCTAGGTGTTGCAATACATTGTTGCCAGAAAAAATATGTGGGGAAAACTGTTCAACAACAATTAATTAAAAAAGAGAGGGAAGATCTTGATCTTCCCTTAAAGGAAAAGGATTGCGGACGTATGTTGCTCAAAAAAGCCAGATATTTTAAGTCATAACTGGCTTGTTGTCTAAATCAACGATCTCTTGAGGATAGGCTGCTGAGAATTTGAATTAATGAAACAAAGATATTGTATAACTGAACATAAATAGCAACTGTAGCTAAAATATAATTCGTTTGGCCGCCACGAACGATGGCTGACAGTTCAAATAAAATCCAACCACTTGATAAAAGTAAGATGGCTGATGCTACAACTAAAGACATAATGGGCATTTGGAAAAAAAGAAGATTTAAAATCGACAGGGCTACTACAGTGAATGAGCCTACTGTTAAAAAGCCAGCCAAATAATTCATATCTTCTTTGGTTGTCATGGCATAAAATGAAAGACCGCCAAAAATACCCGCTGTTCCTAGAAAAGCTGTTGAAATAATGGCAGAGCCATTAGAAAAGTTCTGTAAGGTAAAGTTAAGCAAAGGCCCAAGAGTATAACCTAGAATTCCTGTTAACATAAAAACAAGAAGAATAGCTATCCCTGAATTTCTGAACGCTTGAATCGCAAAAACAAGACCCATATAAACAAACAAAACACCTAAACCCATTGGGCGAGCGTTTGCAGTCATAGATAAATAGGCAGTAAATGCAGAAAAAAGAAAGTTCAACGATAAAAGAAGCATTGTATTACGCATTACTAAATTCTGCTCACTTAGAGCATGTCCTCTAGATACGGCTTGAGAGCGATTAACCATAAATTGACCTCTTTGGTTGTTAAAAATTTAAATCTCAGAAATAGGACTTAACCGGTGCTGACCGTGACATCACTAAGTTCTATCTTACTCAACAGTTTAGACAATTTCATTCAATTTGACTATACTTTAACTCAATATAAATACAAGATATCACTTTTCTCTAAAACTGGCCAAACACTCGGTTATTTTAACATAAGATATAATCAGTCGTTTTTTTCTAACTCAGATATTGTTTTGCGATAAGTCTCAGTGATCATATTTTCTTGCTGATTGTACCAATAGTGCCAGAGTAAAAAGCATGCTGGTTTTTGATACAATACATACAGTCGGCGGTGATACGATCACTATCAGCTCATTTCTTTATCAGCTGTACAGCAATCAAATGAAAAATGACTCGATACTCTAGAATAATATTGCTATGCTGAGTAACACGATCTGTAAACCGTTCAGAGTTATCAGCATGCCGTTAATAAAAATAACAAGCCAAGATTTAAAGAAAATGATAGATAATAATCCATCACTGCTCATTATTGATGTAAGAGAAGATCATGAGTATCAAGCAGGACATATTATAAACGCCGTTCATAAGCCTTTAAGTAGATTTTTAATAGAAGACTTACCAGAAAACAATGAGTATGTTTTTTATTGCCGATCTGGATATCGTAGCGGAGTGGCTGCAGAACATCTCTTAGAGCATAGTTATCATCTTACGGTTTATAACTTATCGCGAGGTATCAACGATTGGATTCAATCGGGATTTTTTTTAATTCAAGATTAAAAGACTCTCGCGATGTGTAAGTTCAATGTCTATTTTGTCCCGTATTGTGAGCATGTGAATGCTCCCTTGCGTTTTAAGTGCAATTCATCGTAAAATGACTTGCTTTTATTATGAAAAAACTTAAGAAATTGAATGATTCGTGTTCTTATTGCCGATAATCAAGCTTTAATTCTTCGAGGTCTGGCCTATGTGCTGGCTGGCCATCAGGATATTATTGCTACAGATGAAGCAAGTTGTCTTGATCAGGCTGTGAGTATATTGAAAGATCGGCCCATAGATGTTTGCTTAGTAGATATCGTTTTTGATGGACACAATACTCTTGAGTTAATTAAGTTGCTTAAGCGAACATCTCCCAGAACTAAATTTGTGCTTTTATGTAATGAAGAAATGCTCGTCACCATGAATCTGCTTATTAAGCAAGGCGTTTCAGTATTTCTTTCTAAAAAATGCGAGATTTCTGAAGTTGTTCTAGCTGTTTTCAATGCTTATCGATCCATTCAATATATGAGCCCCCCGTTAGCTCAAAAAGAAATCTTTCGAAGAAATGATGATCTCGATGCAGATGCAGAAAACATGTTAAAAACTCTTTCACAGCGAGAAATGCAAATCTTTACTGAAATTATAGCCGGTAGAAGAACACAACAAATATCCAAAGCGCTTTTTCTTTCGCCAAAAACAATTAGTACTTATCGAACACGCTTATTGGAAAAACTCGGTCTTAATCATGATGTTGATTTAATATATTTTGCGATAAAATATAGACTCATCAATAAAAACATTCATGGTCATCAAACTTATGTTTGATTTTAAAACATTTTTGTTAGATACGCCTGAACGAGCTGGCGTTTATCAAATGCTGGATGCAGAAGGCTTCATTTTATATATAGGTAAAGCAAAGAATTTAAAAAATAGATTATCGAGTTATAAAAATTCTCCTGCTAATGATCGCATATCGATCATGGTCAGTAAAATTAGCTCGATTATTTTAACAATCACACAAACAGAAGAAGAGGCATTGCTGCTTGAAAATCATCTTATCAAAAGCCATCGCCCACCTTATAATATTTTGCTTAAAGATGATAAGAGCTATCCTTATATTGTCTTAACAGATCATATTGCTCCGCGTTTAATGTGGTATCGCGGAAAAAAACATAATCGATGGACATTTTTCGGACCTTATCCGAGTGTTGAGCTTGCTCGCACAACGCTCGATGTCTTAATGAAAGTTTTTTTATTACGATCATGTAGTGATACAATTTTTTCCAATCGGACTCGACCATGCTTGAATTATCAAATCAAACAATGCTCTGCCCCTTGTGTCAACATTATTAGCGCAGAAGATTACAAAAAAAGTGTCCATCAAGCGGTAGATTTTTTAACAAGCTCATCATCATTGCTTGTTGATCAACTCGAAAAAAAAATGATTTCTTTTAGTACAAGTGAACAGTTCGAGCAAGCAAAAGAAATACGTGATCATATCAAGAGATTGCGATCTTTGCAGCGTAATCAGCGGATCGATAGTTCAGACCAGAGACGGATCGATGTTTTGGCTTGCGCATTACCATATGTCCATCAATTGATGGTTGTTGATGGTAAAATTCAAGGCTCTCAATTTGTCCCAGTTGTAGACAAGCTGCATCAAGAACTGCCGATCATGCTTGAAGAGCTCATGAATAGACTGTATGACGAGCTTCCAGCACAGTGGATACCTGATGAAATCATCATGAGTCATCTTAAAACATCTGTTTGTATTCATGGCGTAATTGTTACTTTACGTCCACCTAAAGATGATCGAGAGCATGCATGGCTTAAGATAGCGATGGACAGTTTGCTTGATAATAGCTCTCGGCATAAGCATAAAAATACTTTATTTGAAAAGCGATTTGATGACTTAATGAATGCATTACAAATCAACGATATCAAAAAAATAGATTGTATTGATATTTCACATCATCAGGGTGATCAAACAGTAGGAGCGATTGTACATTGCTCGCCAACTGGTTTTATAAAAAATTATTATCGTCGTTATACCATACAGCATGAAGAAAAATTACTGAACAATGATGTTTATAGTATGCATCAAACTTTAGTTCGGCACTTAACTCAAGCACAAAAAGAAGAACGATTACCTGATTTATTGCTTGTCGATGGAGGTATAACACAATTACATGCGGCATTACAGGCACTTGATGATATTGGCTGTCAACTTCCAGTCATAGCTATTGCTAAAGGTCCCGCTAGACGAGCAGGAGAAGAAACTCTTTTTCGTTGGAACCCTCTTTTAGCTGAAGCCGAACAACTCGCACTGAGACCTCATCAGCCAGGATTTTTGCTCTTACAGCAAATACGTGATGAGACACATCGTTTTGTTATCACCTGGCAAAAAAAGAGGCAGGTTAAAAAATCATTAAGCACCCCTTTAGATGAATTTAAAGGACTGAGTTCAGAGAGGAAAGTCCATTTATTAAGAACTTTTGGGGGGTGGCAAGGGCTTATTCACGCCTCATTGCAACAGTTACTGAATGTTGATGGTATAGGACTAAAAAGAGCAGAAAAATTACTTAAATTTTTAAGACAATATCAGTAAAAAATATCTTTTTACTGATACTTGGTTGGTTTTTCGTTAACATGTCTTGATTTAAATTCATCCATTTCATAAACTGACAGTATTAATAAATAGCTGTTTTTTTAAAGTTATCATTTTCTTTGAACCAGGAAATTTTCATGATCAATACTCCAACAATCATTACTTTGTTACGGTTTGCGTTGACAATCATCATGATTATTTTTTACTTTATAGATACAGTTCATGCTTTTATTTTGCCTTTATTTGTATTAGCAGCGCTGTCAGATTGGCTTGATGGTTATTTAGCTAGAAAGATGAAATTACAAACATCTTTTGGAGCGTTTCTCGATCAGTTTGCAGATAAATTTCTTGTTGCCTCCTCTTTAATTATCCTGGCTGTTTCTTATCAAACAGTTTGGATTACACTGCCAACTTTATTAATCATTAACAGAGACTTGCTTATGGCATCTTTTAGACATTTTGCTTCAGAGCAGCAATTAAGTCATCTTGTTAAAGTTAACAGATTAGGTAAAATGAAAACAGCTATTCAGCTTATCGCGATTGGCCTGTTGTTGAGTTACCCTGGTTTGGTCTCTTATCATTTTTTTTATTACCTCGGTGTCTTTGGACTCAACATCTCAGCATGCCTTGGTTGGATTGGTTTTGTAACATATTGTCTTTTATTGTCAAAAGAGCTCGGCACTCTCCATAAAAATCACACATAATAGAAATCCCTGTAACAGGGGATCTTCAGTTTTACTTTCTCAATCAGCCCTTGCTTTTATCATCAATCATCACATATTAAAATTTAAAAAAACAACATGAAAATAACAATGAATTTATCTATTTAACTTAAAAAAACTGATATTTTCAGTCAAACAATATCATTTATTTTAAAATTATTGTTTTTTCATTACATTCTTGATAAATTTAAATTCACAATTAAAAACTCAAGGAACATTCAATGAATTATAAAGTTAATTTCAAAGAAAGATTTTATTTCACTATAATGCTGTTATCCAGCTTAGCTCTCTATTATTTTATCGGATACTCTTTAATGTCTTGGTGGCATTCCCCAAAGAGTAATGCGGAAATCATTATCTCTAGATTGTATATGCTTTATTTTGCAATTTTTATCTTTTTTAGCTTGCTATCCCCTTTGCTTTTAAAAGGTTATTTAATTGGTAATGCTATTAAAATAACCCCAAATCAGTTTCCAGTTTATGATGCGGTGATTAAAAATCAATCTGCATTACTGCAGTTAAAGAAAGCTCCAGAAGCTTACATTCTTCAATCCGGTGGTATGCTTAATGCCTTTGCTACACGCATTTGGGGAAAAAACTATCTTGTTCTTTATTCAGATGTATTAGCCCATGCTTTAAAAGAAGGCCAAGCAGAAGTTGAATTTATTATCGCTCACGAACTAGGGCATATTAAAAGAAACCATGTCTCTTCTTTTTGGAATCTTTTAATTTGGCCTGCTCATTTTATACCATTTTTATTTAAAGCTTATAGTCGTGCTAGAGAATATACTTGTGACAATATTGGTTTTAATGTTGCTCCTGCAGGCGCAGAAAAAGGGCTGTTATTACTTGTTGCCGGCAAGCATCTGATGAATCATCTCAATACTGATGATTACCTGTATCATTATCAAAACGATAAAGGATTGAGTACCTTTTTAGCCGAGATTTTTTCCACTCATCCTTTGATGACAAAAAGGATCTCTGCCTTAAAAGAACTGATTGATAATAAAGAGTAAGATATTTAATGATCCATGTAATTTGGTGAACTACCCATCCCCTAAAAAAAATGGGCTTGCGATTAAGCAACAGCAAGGATTCGCTGGTGTTTAATCTTCTTTTTTGACGCTTCATCGAGCACAGCACCTGGGGAGATTCCCAATGGTGGCTTACGTCGCTCTCCCCGTCCTTTATCCTTAAGAGGTTTGGGTGGTACCAAAACCCCTTTAGAGGACAACTCCTTCCCGGAGTGCAACATTAAGTTGATTGCTCTTTTTTTAATCACTATTGCCGCATTGCGATCGGCATTGTCAAGATGACCACAAGATATGCATACAAACTCAGCTTGAGTTTTGCGATTATCGGGATGAGTGTGACCACAATCAGCACCCTCTTGACTCGTGAACGCTGCTGAAACCTTAAAAAAAGGTTTTCCAGCTCTTTTGGCTTTATAGGCCAAGTAAACTTCGAGTTGATGCCATCCTTTATCAAGAATGGCTCGATTTAAGGCAGCTTTTGCTTGAACATTGTTGCCTGGATTTTCTCTATCACCTTGCGCTGAACGAGTCATACTGGATGTCTTTAAATCCTCTACAACAATCACCTTGGTTTCAGGCTGACT
>Ga0214917_10000580_pt1 | contig 47637 bp, 36 predicted proteins | sample LL_1208_BB_MetaG_FD_177983 | JGI IMG/M metagenome (GOLD analysis project Ga0214917, IMG submission 177983) | Freshwater microbial communities from Lake Lanier, Atlanta, Georgia, United States - LL_1208_BB | ecosystem: Environmental > Aquatic > Freshwater > Lake | place: USA: Georgia | collected... | reverse complement strand
CGTCGCATTAATATTGTCTTTCGCGAACAAGATGGCGCACAGTGCATTTCCACGGGAACAATCGTTGCCCAAGATGATGAGGAAGACTCCATCGATGTGGCGTTGGAAGATCGCCGAAACACCCGGATTCACATCTACTTTGATTTTCAGGGGATTCCGAAGGACTCCCACATTGAGAAATTCGAATTGATTGGAGACAGGATGAATGTGGATGACAAGCGAGCCAAGTGCTTTCCCGAGGAGGAAGAAAAAACAGAAGAAGACGAATCAGGTCATGAATTAGACGGGTTAGACTTGTCAGAAGGGGAAGGGGAAGTTGAAGGGGAAGAAGAATTGGAAGAAGAGGGTTTTACTTTGGAAGAAGCACTCGTTAGAAGCCGCCGTGAAGACAGTGCGAGTGATTCAAGTATTGTTTCCGCGCCTGCCACGACAAGTATCTTGCGAAGATTGATCGAAAGGGAAGAGAGAGAAGAAGGTTCTGATGAAGAGGAAGAGGAGGAGGAGGAGGAAATATCCGTCACAGGAGAGACACTGGAAGTCACTCGTACAGAAGACGTGTCTCGGCAAAGTCGTCGATTCGGTCTGGAAACGCAAGTGGAAGATCTCCAACACGCCCTCTTGAATGCACTGAAAAACGAAGAGAGGACACCGCAACGCATTCGTGACATTCATGCAGTCGTCACGTCATTTGTGCGTCTTCGTGAGGTAGCTTCGCAGTTCGTGAACAATGCAGTGGATCCCATTTTACCCGATGTCCGCTTCAAACCGCTTGTTCCTTACCTGTCTTCCATGGAGAATCGATTGCACTGGATTCTTTGGGTGGGTGCGAATGTGAAAAAATTGTACGATTTCCGCGAGGACGGTCCCTCTTTCTTCTTGCCAGAAAGAGCGGATGTTTTGGAGTTGAACACCACCACAAATGTGCAAGAGATGGCGACACTCTTCCGACAATACCGCGATTCTGACCAAGGTCCCAATGTCAACAAGTACGACCTTCTCTTTTCGCAATTGAGGCCATTCATGTCTCCCTTCGTTGAAAATGAATACGACAACGACGACGTGACAATATACAAGGCGCCAGTCCAATCTTCCATGTTGGTCATTCAGTCCAATCAGTCGCTGAATTCATTCGCCTCGGACGTCATCAATTTCGCAAACCAATCCATTCAAACGAAGAAATTCCTGATGGAGAATTACACCACAGGCGTCGGGCGCCTGTTTGGTTACAACCGTCAGACGTGCGCAAAGCAAATTGGACAACGGAAAAACTATCCCAACACGGCCGATTTTGTTTCAATCCAGTCCGTCATCACCTTGCCAAGACCAGCGATTGCCTTCTCTCGAATTAATTTGCCATCTACAGACCTCAATTTGCGAATCAGTTTGCACGCGAACTATTTGGACTATTGGCGCATTTTTCGTCAGAAAAAAGTGGCGATGAAAGAGGTCACCGTCGGTGAGGCGCAACTTGCAGCAGACATTGACTTTGCCTATACCAAAGAAGCCTTTGAGGATGACATACGACACTTTCAATTGGAACCAGATGCGATGACGAACAGAAAATCGCGCTTGGAACAATTTTTGAACCTCGTGTTCCCACGCACCAATGCCATTGTGGAATTTTTCAGTGGTGAACAACAAAATAAATTCATTTTGTCTGTGGAGGGATTCGTCCAATTGCTCGAACCGTTCTTGATTTATGCCAACAACCTCACGTTCGATGACCTCAAATGGATGGTGTTTGCCGTCAATGAGAACATTTCTACTTTGCGCAAGGCGCACGATCGAGCCAGAAGAGGGTACGCCAATTTTTTGCGAGGCGTCAAAGGCGTCGTGAAATCAACACCATCAACAACAAGTTTCCAGCTCTTTCGATTGGTTCCAGACGATGCCAGTGGAAACACCGTCAAGATGCTGCAAGACAAGTACAGTGACCAGCGATATTGCAACACCGACTCGGAACTTCTTCGTGTGATCACTCTTGCCGATGACGGACGTTTGTATAACACAGCGGTTGCCTTTGGAAATTTGTTGAAAGGGTTGATGTATCCGCAAGAATTGGCGTCGATCTTGCAACAGAAAGACAAAGACAGTACCGAAGTCGTGAGTGCCACCGAGTGCAAACAAATCGCCAAACGATATGCTTCTTTGGAAGACTTGGAGACCGACAATGGACGTGCCGTGGTTTTCGACAAGGAATACGATACAACACCATACAGCATATTGTTAGATCCGGTCGTGCAACAGCAGCAGCAAACCTTGAACGCTTCGGCATTTCAGCAATTCCTCACCGTCTATTTGCTGGAAGAGTTCCACTATAGCGAAGAAAATGCCCTCACCACAGCAGAAGCGTTGAGCAAGGGACTCAAGCCCGTTCAACAGGGGCATTACGCCATCCTCTTGAAAGAAGGAGAGGACGGAAGTGTCTCCTATGTTTACTATCGCCGCGATGACAAAGACACGTGGATCAAGACTGAAGAGACCGCCGCTAACCCGGAGTTGTTTTGTTTGCTGCAACAGAAATGTATGCCGTCCGAAAATCATTGCGTCTCGACAGCGGCAGCAAAGCACACTCTGGCCGCCAAAGTGTTGAAGGAAATTTTGAAGGAATTCGACGCTCGCTACAAAATCAGCAAAGATGAGTTACGCCAACGGCTCTCTGTTCGTCTTGAAACTTACAAGGAAGAATTTGACCGCACCAAAATATGGAGACGCAAGGAGACGCAGCATCAGAACGACAAACAGTTCCAAATCGGATCGAAAGTATCGGAGGGCAACGACGAATCCAAAGTGGTGAGCCCCTATCAACCTTTGTGCAGCGAAATTGTCAGCGACAAGGATTTTGTGCGTCGTCAAAGCAACATCATCCTCTTTGCCAAAAAATTCACGAGACCGGCCACAGAGGAAGAGGCTGCTGACGAAAACGGCGGTGCCTTTTGGCGCTACTGCAATGAAACCGACGCGAGATTGCTGCCATCTTTTTATTTGGATTTGGCCATCGCCTACCAGACGTCCTGGAAACATTATATCGACGCACTGGAACGAGTAATACGCCAGCAGGGCGTGTGCAACACGGAAGAATCCAATCTTTGGTACGACAAATACAGTGGATGTCCCATCATCGAAATCGATTTCGACTTGAACGATGACATCGACGACGAAACAGGTGCAGCCATTCAATACCGATCGGTTCTTACGACAGGAGCACGAGACGAAAGACAAGGAGAAGGGCAAGGAGAAGGACAACAAGGAGAAGGAGAAGGAGTACACACATACGATGACGCCAACAGCCGCATCATCGAGAACATTGTTCAAGTTCTTTGTGCCGAAATGCATATTTCCTTGCCAAAAGAACAGGTCAATTATGTCGTCCATGCAGTAAACGACCGCCTGTATACGCTGCGCCAAGCCGCCGAACGAGAGGCCAATCCGAGAGCTTTCCTGAAGGCACTCTTTTACTTGACCTTGGCGAGCTTTCTGGTTGCAGTACAGACCACCATCCCCTCCATTCAAGCGAAAAAGACCTTCCCCGGTTGCAGCAAATCGTTTTCAGGCTACCCTCTAGTGCGAGGAGACCAGTCCGGTCTGGAATACCTCGCTTGTGTGGTGAGCGAGATCAGCAAGCCTGGACGAAGCGACCCCAAAAGTGCGTTCCGCACAGCTCACAAAACCAAGGCAGAAATCGCCAATGCGATTCGAGTGATGCTTGCCGAGTTCATTCTTCTGCGCGACTTTACACGCAACAAGATACAAGACAAATTGAAGTACTTGCAACAAGTGGGCGCCGAGGAAAATGATGTGTATTCAATACCGAGCAATCATCGTGTTTCCTCCTATTTGCCTGTGCAAGGTTTCTCGCCGAAGGAAAAACTCCGCGTGAACAATGTCGACCTTCCCTTTCAGGATGGCCTTTTGGGCTATTTAATGCGCGGAAATCCAGCCCAAGAATCCTTCCTTGATGTGCTGCGAACCAAACGCGACGGTGCCTCCATTGCAGTTCAACTGAATATTCAAAGGGCGCTGACCGCCGCGCTGCAAGAAAAAGGTGGCCTTCTCTTGCGAAAAGAAGGGCGACCTGTCGCCAACAATGCCTTCACCGTGCCGGGCAAGAATGTGATTCCGTTCCTGTTTTTCATTGAAAAGACGGCTGACGACAATTTCGGAGTTCGTGCTCATGCAAGAATTGTTGTACAAGCCAACCATTTGTTGCACATGATTGGAGATCTCACTGTGCCGCCCATGTACTCCAGTGCAATCGACACCAAACCAGTGTTTCCGACCATTGACACATCTCAATTCGACCAGAGCACCATCCAGCTGGGCTTCCAACTCTTCTGTAATTTCCGTCGACCTGCACCAGTTCCTGAACATTTGTTGCCCGTTTGCGGATCCAAGGCGGACAAAGACAACACCTTCAGCGCCCCCGCCTTTCAGCGTCTGTTGCAACTGGTCTCGCAGAAAAATCTGGTGAAGACCCGACTCCTCTTCGGAACAGACCCGAGTGCTTGCTTGCCCCCTCCAAATTTGTGGGACTACTTGGTGGACAAAGTTGGCACTGGAAACACTCCCTTCAAACCTCTCCTTGACGCGATCCTGAACGTCGAAGTGGAGAACTATATGGACGCTGAATTCAACCGTCTGTCCAGCGCCTTGCGCCGGTTCGTTGCCCTTGCGAATGAAAGATTGGATTACGAAGAACTTTGGAGATTTTCAAATGACGCGTCGCAAAAGGACAATGTCTTGCTCTATCTCCAGAACTTGATCTATCTGGTTGGTGTCGTGTTTCCCGAGGTCGTCGTCACTTCGAAGACCAATCAAAAAGTCAACGTACCCAAGTATTGGGAATGGAGTCGCAAGCAACGCTCCTCCTTGACAGAGTTTGTCACCAATCATTTTGAAACTTTGAAAAAGCTGGCCAAAAGAAGGGACGGGAAAGTGTTGGATCGTCTCAAACAAGTGCGCCGTTACACAATCGACACGGTGATGCCCATGGCGTCAAATTATCCTCTCGTCGAGTTTTTGAAAGTGCTGGCGTCAATAACATTCTCACTTTTCATGGGTGTCGAAGGAAAAGGAAAAGACGAGAAGATGGCGAGCATGCTGGCCGGGTTTTTGCAGATTGCTTTGTCCTGGAAGCGAGAGACGTTGGACATGATGGATTACCGCAAGGTTCGAGAATACGTAATGCAGGCGCGCGCCAAACGTCGCAACACGATTCGTTCCAAACTTCTGTCCATGACAGCAGAGGGACGTCTCCTGCAAAGGCAGTTGCGTACCAAATCTACCAGACTTCCCTGGGATGATTACGAACAACCTACACCAACGGTGGAGCAAGACGACAACGATGAGGAAGTCGAACAACAATCCATTCAAGCAGGCGAAGAGGAAGAAGATGACTTCGACCGCAGCACCGAGGTACGGGATGGGTACACGGGACTTAACCTGTTTGATGACGAAGCTTATGAAGAAGGAGATGAAGAAGAAGACCAATACGGTGAAGGAGAGGAGGACGAAGATGAAGACTTCATGGTGGAAGATGAAGATGAAGGGGTGGAGCGAAAGAAAAGCCGTCGATTCTAATCATCACTTCGTCAAGAAAAAAAATTTATTCCTTGAAACAACAAAAGCAAGCAATAAATTAAAAAAAAATAAAAAAACAAAAAAAAACAAATGACACCAGTTCGCCAAATCATTCGACGACACTTGACGGCCACCGCGGTTCTTCTGTTTTTGATTGTTTTTGCTCTGGTGCATTGGATCAAACCAGCGTTTTTTTATAACCGAGATGGCAGTGTCCGTCTGTTCGGCATCGGCTACAAAAACAAGACCATTCTTCCTCTTTGGCTCTTCTCCATTGTTCTTGGAATCTTGAGCTATTTAGCCGTCTTGTGGTACTTGACCTACCCGAAATTGATCTAAGGTGTGTTATTGTTGCTGCTCCTGCTTCTTTTCGTCGTCCTTCTTTTGGGAGTCCAAATAAGCGGAGTAATTGGCTTGCACCGTCGCCAAGTCTCTACGGCAACCTCGAGAGGCTAGGTTGTAGGACACTAAAGCGATCACGAGAATGCCGGTATAGGCGTACCACATGGCTTCGCCGACATTGTCTTTCATCACGATCAAATTAAACAAGCTCGCCTTTTGGTTTTGTCCGTCCGAAGGTATCAAAGGAGCCATGGTCGTCCACATTGTCTCGAAATTTTCAGGGTTGATTTTGTTGATCAATACACTCTTGTCGCCGAAGATTTTCATGATAGCTGCTGCCGATGCGTCGGCGCTACTGGAAGGAGTCAACAGAGTCTTCAGCAGCTGATCGGCTTGGTTCGCCACAAAATAATAGCCAACCACATCGCTGAAAGGTGCCTTCAGAGAGGGGTACAACTGCAGCAAGACAATCATGGCGCCAAAAATCAAGGTCCATGGCAGCAATGTGATAAGCGCAGCGGAACCGATATTCTGTCCTACGCTTCCATGGCATTTGTTCACCATAGAGAAGACCACCAACCCAAATTGAGTCAACAGAACCATCAAGAAAAAAAGCAACAGACGACCACGGTTGAAGTTGGCGTAGCCGGAACTTTCCAGGCCGAAGGGCCATGGTCGCTTGCCGACCAAAGGAAAGTAATAATAAGCGGCAAGAATCGCGAAAAAACTGAGGAAAGAAATAGTGGTTGTATTCATTTTTCTGGTATTCTTGAGGGACAATATTTTCGGTGATCTCTTCTTTTCTCCTTTTTTTTCTTTTTTTTTCGTTGCTTTTTGGTTGTTTGTTTGTTTTTTTGTCTCTTAAAAAAAGGCGCAGCGTTCGAGTTTCTCTTGTTTTTTTTTGACAAAAAGAGAAAAACGAATGGATGCTCCGACATTGATCGAGCCCGGTGTCCGCTATTTCTTAAGCGAGACTTTGAAGCAGTGTCACCAATTCAAGATCAAGCACAACAACATGATTGTCAACCTCTATCTTTTGATAGGATTTGTCTTGTTGGTGTCGCTCGTGCTTCTCTTCATGTACAAGGGCAAACCGAGCCCAGAGGAAAGAGAACGCCGCGATCGTGAAAAGAAGGAATATATCTTAACCAAAATTCGCAATTATCAAGACGCGAAGCTACGCTCCCAACAAGCTCTAATCACTGGCTTGCCCCATTGGGACGACGAGCTTTAAAAGAAATTTTTTTTTGTAACCCAGGAAAAAGAGGGAACAAACAAAAAAATAATGGGTGATAACGAAGCCGAAGCTGTTCCGTATCTAGAGACGCCCGCATTTGAACAGGCTATGCGCGTCGTTGATAAATTCTATGAATTAAAATCGCGATACGATCAGAGATGCAAAGCAATTCGGATTCAAAACAACAAGGCAAGACCTGGGCAAACGCAGCAGCAACCAAAGTGCATCAATTGTGACCGCGTGGGTGGTACGAACTTTGCCATCTTCTTGGACGAGACGAAATCGTACTTCCGGACGTATAAGGCGACCTGCAACGCAACGCCACCATGCGCGCTTGATTTGGAGGCCGTCGTGAGTTTGAGTTACAGTGCACGCCACCTGTTGTCATCAAGAATACAGAGTATTGGCGAACTGAAGCAACAAATTGTGCAAACAAAGAATGATTTGATTTTTCGATATGATGAGGAGAGTACGATTCTCGAGACATTCGACAAGTTGTCCGCAGATATTAAAGGGGACATCGAAGAAAAAAATGAGCTGGCTCTTCTCGTGGCCAATGACCCGCGCCGTCAAGAGATGTTGAAACAAAAGGAGACAGAGTTCGGCATTGTCGTTCAACAGATGCAAGCCGCCGTCACGCCTTGCCCGAAAATCGTTGATGGCAAAAATCCAGTGGATGCCGCTGTGGCGGCGCAAGTGGAGGCACAGCCGTTGTTGAACCAGATCCGTGACTTGAAGTACCGGTTTCAAGCGGTGGAAGTGGACAACAGCCCTGACTCGGAGGACCCTGGTATTTTCCACTTGGTCCAGCGGCGCAATGGTTTGATGCAGTGGTACCCAGGCGAAGCGGAGACAGAAATGAAATCAAATGTGAGTGGTTTCCAGATCATCCAGACCTTGACGAAACGGAAACGGCAGGAAACGCGAAGAATGCCCCAGTCCGATGATGACGAAGAAGAAGGAGACGTTATCGCCAAACGCGCAAGAAAGACTTTACGCAGCAACCGATCCTTGATAGAAGAAGAAGATGATGATGATGTTGTTCAAGAGGAAAATGCTACAAATGTTATTAACGTAGAAGGCCCGAGCACTCCCTTGGAAGAAGTGACATTCCCGTAATCGTGGTTGTGATTTTTTTTTGTGAAGTGAAAACAAGACAGAACAACGACACAATGCTCACCGATTACATTCATTTGCCGACATTCCTTATCAGCTTTGCCATCGGATTACTCTTCGTGTACTTGTTGGGAGCTGAAAAGAAGGTGATACACGTGTATCCGACTCCCGAAAACTACGCCAAACTGCTCTTCAAAGACAACGCTGGGCAATGTTTTCAGTACAAGACCACGGAAGTGGATTGTCCGCTTAACCCTGAAACAATTCCTGCACAGTAGAAAAAATATACGTGTGCTATAAAACATGCATTTGTACAAATTCGTCTCTAGCAAGACAGGCAAGTATCTGATGTCGGTCATTTTAGGCATTGGTCTAGCCTCTATATTCCGGGCTGCCTGCAAGGGTAAAGAGTGTGTCATTGAAAATGCTCCTCCGTTGGAAGACATCGAAGACAAGGTCTACAAATTCGACGGCAAATGTTACAAATACGAACGCACCTCCATGAAATGCGACAGCCAAGGCAAAAAAGTGATTTCGTTCGACGAGTAGTGATTTTTTTAAAAGGGGCTCTTTAAGACAGCTTTAAAAAAATCAAATGGCAGAGGCAGCGACAACCAGCATCAATGATCTTCCTATGGATCCTGCTGGAGGAGGCAGTATCAGCGGCAGCAACGTCAACGTGGTGGCTTCCGAAGTGAGTCTTGATCAAAGCACCATCAATCAAATTGTCAGTGGACTGCAACAGGCTTCTTTGAGTGGAGCGACTAGTCTTCCTAGCCGTGATATTCCTCGCAGCACCGAACCCATTACTCAAGATCCATATGTGCAGCCGAACTATATTCCACCTGCCTCCAACGACCGATACATAACCGAGGACGACGCGGTCGATCAGATCGTGAATCGACACCAGAGAGAAGATGACAAGCGTCGTACTTTGGACGCCGTTTACAATGAGATTCAAGTTCCACTTTTGCTGATGGTGATGTACTTCTTGTTTCAACTGCCCTTTTTCAAGGCGTTTTTATTCAAGCACATGCCTTTCCTGTTGAACAAGGATGGACATTGGAATCTCCACGGCCTGGTTTTTACGAGCGCCATGTACGGGGGAATCTATTACGCGATATCGAAGTTGATGGCGCAAGTGAATGGTATATGATGACAAGGACCAGATGCAAAATGTTAGAACATCATAAATTTTGTTAGAAAATGCGATTTTGGAAAACCCTCCGATGCAAAGGGTACAATCGTTGCAAACAGGTTGGACAGAAAACTCAGGTATCATTTTCTAACAAAATTCCAACGCAGGGAACCTTCGGTTCCCCGCACCCCTCCGCCTTCGGCGAGGAGGGAAGGGGTGTTAGAGTTTGTGGGGAATTTGTTAGTTTTTCTCTTTTTGGAAAACCCTCCAAGGAGTAAGGGAAGTTGGTTGTAAACAGGTTGGACAGAAAACTCAGGTACTTTTGGAAATCTGCATTTTCTAACAAAATTCCAACAAAACTAACACATTTATTAAAAGAACAAGGATTTCCTCTTTTTTGTCTTGCGCTTGTTCTGTGGAGCTTTCCTCGTTGATCTGGATTTTGATTTTGGTGCACCGAGGCGCTCCGAGGGGCGATAACGAAGGAACCATTCTTCGTACTCACTCGAGTCTTTTTCCAGCTCCTTGAATTTTTTCGCCTTTTGCGCGCGTATGTCCTCTTTCGTATCCTGGTGACCGTAACAGAGGATACTGAATCGCTTGAGCAATCCTTTTTGTTTCAATCGATTCTTCTGTTGGACATCGAACAGGAATTTGGCCATGCAAAGAATTCGTTGACGAAACTGTTGGTAGATCTTGCGAGGCGCAAAAATAAACGCCAAATAGAAGCTCAACATGGTGTCGATGGTGGCAATGCGGATCTTCTTGCCGTCCTCTTTGATGACGTTGTAACTGTGACAAGCCACCGGCGCATAGATGAAGACCAAGGTGTCCTCTTTGCCAACTATGACTTCGTAATTTTCTGGCACAATCTCACCGATCGCGTCGTGTTGCACGATTTTCACATTTTTAACGCCCACGTCATGAAGTCGCTCTTTCAAAATTTCTGCCACCATTTTTGGATGCCTGGCGATGACATCAAAGTCCGGGATTTTGCCCAACTTTTTCTGCAAGTTCTTCGGCATATACTTGCTGTACTCCGAGATGGCGTAACCTCCGAAAAAGACCACCCCCTGATTTACCAACGTGGATTTGACCGTGTCGTAGATGATGTCTTCGTCTTGCACGTCATGTGCCATGGGACGCTGGTATTGGATTTTCTGGCACTCCCCCAGTTCCAAGGGATAATTCTTGTTCAACAGTTGAAGGCGCTCCCATACTTTTGTCCAGCGGTCCACGTCTCCCGCTGGTCTGGACAGCTCCAAATAGATGGACATGCGCAAATAATTGGGGGGAGCGTACAAAATGCCAGCAATGGGAATCGCTTCTTTCTTCAAGGCATCAAAGAGCTCCTTAGGCAAGTAAGTAATGTCTGCGATTCCTAGGAAATTCACAAACACTTTGTAGGTGCCGTGGTGGGTACCTGCCTTGGCCTCGACTTCCTCGTACCCGTTCTTGTGGAAGATGTCCGCCAACTCTTTCGTATCTTCGAGTGCGTTGGGACTGAAAAAGTCATAGTCGGCAATCTCGGTTTCGCGGTCATAAAATTGGTCTTCCTCCGGTAAAATATTGTTCAGCGCTGTTCCTCCGTAGCAAATGAGTTTCTTCTTTTCTAAAAACTCTTCCACAATCGAGACCATGTGCTTGATGTCGGGGGAATTGACGACGCGACGCGCCATTTTTTCTTTGGCCTGATCCACTTGGGTTCTTAATATGGCCAATTCGCATTCTTGGAAGGAGATGCCCTTCTCACAAGACGTGGTTTGGGGCATTGCTTTTTTGGTCTTTTTCCTACAATGCAAAGACAAAAAAAAAAAGAAGGGACTCATATCTCAAAAGTGGTGTATTGATTGGCGACTTGGCGAGTCGCATAGGACAAGCTTGGGTTCTGGGGAGGAGGGCGTTCGAATTCTGTCTCGTTCTTTTCAGCACGCAACCGCTCCGGCTTCAAAACAAACGCATAACCAGCCAAATCAAAGAATGCATTGCTCTCTTGCAGATTTGTGTCGTTCAGCTGGAACCGCATCGCGAGAAATTGCACACCGCATTCACGCATGACGATGCCGCTTGGATTGGGCGGGTTGGCGCCTTTGTCGGGCATTCCTATCGTCATTCCGGTGCGGTTGAATTCTGTGAGCTCTTCGATGTCCGGGGTGTAAGCGATGTCGTAATAGGGGATCGCGCGCATGTACATGGAATTTCCGACCACGTTGACGAATTCGAAAAATTCTGGAATTTCCCGGAAAGCATTGTTGTCGCCGCTCACTACGATGACGATTTTTCCCATGAGGTCGATCAGAGGCACGGTCCCAAAGTTTTTGCCGTGGAAACCGAAGCTGTACGTGCTGTCTAGCAAGAACCGAGAGAATTGATTCAACAATTTGGCCAAATTTTTGTACATGGCCGTGTTGTTGCTTCGGAACCGCAAGTGCAGGAACAGTGGATCAGAGGCGTTGGGTGCTCCTGCTGTTCCGAACGCGAATAATTGCAGGGTATTCATGACGTCGGCGAAACCGACCGAGTTGTAAGTCTCCTTCACAAAATAATTGTTCGTCGAGCTGGTGGCAACCACCGGTTGGTCATTGACAGAGTAAATTTCGAAGTCAAGGCATCGGACGCCCTGTTTCAGCACGCTTTTGAGATTGCAAATATCCACATAATCGTTCTTGTATGCGCCGCCGCTGCACGCGTTGTAGGCGGTCTTGATGTAATAATCGCGCACCCGGTGTTTGCAAAGGGGGTCGGTCACATTGACTGGACGGATTTTTCCGTCGATCGTGCCCCACAGCTTGTCCATGTTCTTGCATTCAGTGGACGGAAGCAACATCATGTAGGCAAAATAGGCGGCAGCAATTAATATTAAGACCAGAATCACCACGTACATCAATGTCGGGCTTGCACGATCCATGTCCATTGAAACCCTTTGATTTTGAAAGAAAAAAAAAACACGATTGTTACTTTAACAAAGAATATTAAAAAAAAGCGGTCGTCGCGACATTATTTTCGGGTTTTGTTACCTCCGCCCCTCTTTTTCTGCATTTTTATCATTTTTATATCATAAAATGCCTGGGGGCTTAATGAATTTGGTCAGCACTGGCCAACAGAACATCATTCTAAATGGCAACCCCACCAAAACCTTCTTCAAATCAACTTATGCCAAGTACACCAATTTCGGTTTGCAGAAATTCCGGGTCGATTTCGAAGGAGCGAAAACTCTGCGACTCAGCGAAGAGTCCTATTTCACTTTTAAAATTCCGCGGTACGCCGATCTGCTGATGGATTGTTATGTGTCCGTCACGCTCCCCAATATTTGGAGCCCGATCATGCCCCCTCAGCCGATGTCGTCGGATCCTATGTTGGTGGCGAACAATACAGAGCAATGGGCGCCTTACGAATTCCGTTGGATCCAAAACTTGGGCGCAAAAATGATTGCCAAGATCCAAATCACTTGCGGCAATTACACGTTGCAGGAATATTCGGGCGACTATTTGTTGGCTGCTGCGCAGCGCGATCTCAGTGCCGACAAGTTGGCACTCTTTAACAAAATGATTGGCAATGTGCCCGAGCTTAATGATCCCGCCAATGCAGGCAGTCGTGTTAACTCTTACCCCAACGCGTATTTTACTGCCGATCCTGCGGGTCCCGAGCCGTCGATTCGTGGTCAAGTCCTGTACATACCGTTGAATAATTGGTTCAGCTTGAAAAGTCAAATGGCGTTTCCCTTGACCTCGCTGCAATACAACGAGCTCCACATCAACATTACTTTCCGACCGATCAGCGAGCTCTTCCAAATCCGCGACGTGTTTGACGCTTACAACAATTATCCTTACATTGCGCCCAATTTCAACTCTTGGTACATGCAATTCTATCGCTTTCTGCATCCACCTCCCGACGTCTGCTTGAACCTGGATTCCTATGTGGATACTCGGACAGACTGGAACGCAGATGTTAACCTCATGTGCACGTATTGTTTCTTGTCGAATGACGAGGAGCGTCTGTTTGCCCTGCAAGAGCAGAAGTACTTGATCAAGCAAGTGCACCAATACAATTTTTACAACGTGTCTGGACCCAACAAGGTGTCCTTGGATTCGGTCGGGATGATCGCCAATTATTTGTTTTATTTTCAGAGGAGCGACGCGAATCTACGGAACGAATGGAGCAACTATAGTAACTGGCCGTACAATTACTTGCCCAATGACGTCATCCAAGCGCCGACCAGCGGGACCTTCCCGATCTTGCGTTCGGGACAGGAGGCGTTCATCGGACCTGGGGTGAATCCCGACGGCAAGCTCACAGGATGGCTCATTACGAACACCTACTCGTCGGTCAATGAGAAAAACATCTTGCAGTTCATGGGCTTGTTGCTGGATGGCAGTTACCGAGAGAACCTGCTGCCTTCTGGCATTTTCAATTACATTGAAAAGTACACGCGCACGGCTGGCAATGCACCCGATGGTCTCTACTGCTACAATTTCTGTCTGCAAACGTCACCGTATGATTTGCAGCCGTCGGGAGCGATCAACATGTCGCGTTTTAACCAGATCGAATTGGAATTCACGACGATTTTGCCGCAGATTGATCCTCTCGCACAATCTTTGGCTGTTTGCAATCCGGTAACGGGAGAGATCGTGGCCATCAACAAGCCTACTTGGCGCATTTATGACTACAACTTTAATTTGTACTTGTTCGAAGAGCGCATCAATGTCGTCTATTTCAGTGGCGGCAATGTCGGTCTCGTGTACGCGACTTAAAGCAAAGTTAGTTAGAAAGATTCCAATCTTACCTTGTAGAAAAATGGAACATAAAAAACTGAATCCTTCGGAATTGGCGCTGGTCGCCGCCTATTTCCGTCAACCCAATGTGGTGGCGGATGCTGTACGCAAAGGAGCGCGAATCACCAGGAGCAATTTGTATGCTGCCATCTGTCGTGAGGACATTGAGTACTTGCGAATTTTGCTCACCATTCCTTTGCAAGAGGATTCGATTTGCGACAACGACGACGACTTCATTCGCTATCCCACTTGCATTCTTCAGTTTGCGTGTCGTTACTCGTACAATCCAGAAGTCTTGGAAATGATCATTCAATACTATCCTCAGCCAGACAAGTGGTCATCGCTCTGCGCACATGAAGTCGTCACTTCTTTCTGTCCAGAGAAAATTCGGGCTCTCAGCTTGTTGCGCGATCATGGCCTACGTTTAGATGCCTGTGATTGTCGCGGGCGCACTCCTCTCTTCTATGCGATGAATTCCCATCTCACAGACGTGGTCGCCTTTCTGTTGGAGAATACCTGTGACTGAACGAGGACCGACCATTTAAAAATAAAATAAGAATGCAAAAATCAAAATCCTAAAAAAAATGATCCTCGACAAGTACATTTCTTTTCAGACGAAGGTGGTCTTCGCTGTTATTTGCTCGGGCGTCTGGATTTTCTTCCGGACGTCCGAATGTTATACCCTGATTCCGCGCCTGCATTGGTTTCCTGTGGTTTTCGTGATGTTGTGGACGTATCTGAATTATTATGATCCTCTCTTTTTACCTATCGGCCTGCTTCTTCTCGCCGCGTTTCCTATGATTCGACATAGGTTCGAAGAGCCGCAAATTCACGATTGTCCTGTCGAAGTAAGAGATCAAGATCATGTTTAAGAAAAATATGTGAACATTGAAACAAACAAACCAGCAAAAAAATGACAATTCATCTGTTTCGCAAGAAAAAGAAGTATGACAATGTGGAGGACATTCAGCCACTCACAGCATCGGAAATCGAAGCTCTCGACCCAGACGAGGTGTCATCCACCATTATGGAACGTTTCAACCGACACCAACTGAACAAAGCACAGCTACAAGCGATTTACCGTCTGTTGGCGAAGAAGAATTTAGAGAAGGAAGATCCGGCCTATCGATTGCAACGTGATAAGATGAGAAGAAAAGAAAGTGCCTTCCAAGGCCAAGTCGATGATCTCTTGAAACAAAGTTACATGGAAGACCTTCAACGACACGAAGACGAAAAGACACAACAGCAGTTGCAATCAAGGTTGGACGCTCTTAAAAAGGGAGGTGTCAGAACACGTCGTCGCCGCAAGCATCGGAAGACGCGACGCAGCGCGAGGAGACGTTGCGCGAGGAGGGTTAGCGGGAGGCGAATTTGTCGGTAGCGGCCACCAAATACCGAATGTTCTCTGGCTCGAAACCGGAATGGCCAGCCATCGTCAGTGTGAAAGAAGCCTTCGGCAAAAACTCATGCAATTCTCTTGCGCTAACATTCGGACAGACGAGGTCATAACGTCCCTGAACGATGACGGTTGGGATGTCTCGAATGCGTCGCAAGTTTTTCTCCTCGAAGAAATACCCTCGAGGCAAAAAGCAATCGTGTGCAAAGTAATGGTGTTCAATCAAAGAGGAAGGGATGTATGTTTTGTCCTTCTTGTATTTGCGAATGATGTCGTCCCATGATTCTGGAATCAAATTCGAAATCGACGCCTCCCATGCGGACCACATCAGCAACGCATTGTCCCGCGCTTTCTCTCCGGCGTGTCCTCTGAACAGCAAGCCATAAGCGTCCAAATAGGAGCCATGTGTTTTCTCTAGGAGATTCTCAGGGACAGCTTCGTCATAGTGACGCCAGCCTTCCAAGTTGAATTTTTCGGCGCCTCCTGGCTCTTGTACCCAGTCGGTTTCGAATCTTCTTGCCAGGAAAATTCCACGAACGATGAGCTCAGTAACGCGGTGGGGGTGCTGCATGGTATAGGCGATTGAGATTGTCGACCCCCAAGAGCCACCAAATACTTGCCATTTTTTGATGCCGAGGCTTTCGCGAATCCGTTCAAAGTCACCGATCAGATCTTGTGTCGTGTTCTCGCGGAGTTCGCCCAGTGGTGTACTTTCTCCGCATCCTCTTTGATCGATCAGGACAATGTAATATTTTTGAGGATTGAAGAATCTGGCCATGTCTGGATTGGTACCAGCACCCGGACCGCCGTGAAAATACACCACCGGCTTTCCTTTCGGGTTACCATACGTCCAGTAGGCAATGGTATGCAGGTCGGAGACCTTCATTCGATACGCATGCAATGGCTTGATAGGTGGATAAAGTGCAGTGTCTGCGTATTTATCATGTTTTGATTTTCGTCTTCTTGTCTTGTTTTTGGAAGGTTTCATCAATGTTTTCTTTTTTTTTAAACTTATGTTGTAAGGTAAGAGTAAAAAAAAGGAAGTGGTCAAAAGAAATGTCTGGTTCGTTTGTTAAAAGTAAAACTAAAAGAGTATGCAAAATCGATTCTCTCCAGCCAGGAGGCAGATACAGAATGGTGTTCAATCCGCCGCTACGCAACTCTCCTGTTCACAAGGTCGTCGTTGCAGCAGTTGATGACAACGAAGTCATTTTGAAAGATGGACGCACAATACGGTTTACTCCTTCTTTCGCAGAAGCGACATTTTACGAGTCAATGCAAAAAAGGTCGTCCAAAAGGGCATCGAAGAGGTCGTCGTCTAACAATAAGTCCAATAAGTCATCTAAGAGGTCATCTAAGAGGGCAGCAAAGAAGGCAACGAGAAGCAAAAAGACGACGAAGTCGGATTCCACAGTTCAAAGTGCTTGGTGGCTGGCTAACACAGCCGCCGATGCGGACTGGACCGTGGTGCGTTCCCTTCGGTCTCGTTCCCCTGTTTTGCGAAAAGCGTTTTTACCGTAGTACCTTTTTTTCAGCGCTTGGGCTTGTTAGAAGGTTGTGGATTTTTGTTAGAAAATGCAGCTTTTGAAAACCCTCCAAAGTAAAGGGAACTCGGTTGCAAAAAGATTGGATGGAAATCTCAGAGGGTTTTGGAGAATCGCATTTTCTAACAAACTTTCAACGATTCTAACACGCATCTGATCTGGTTCGGTAAAAGGAGAGGTGCGGGGAACCTTTGGTTACCTGCTTGTTAGAAAATGCAGATTTTGAAAACCCTCCAAAATGAAGGGAACTCGGTTGCAAACAGATTGGATGGAAATCTCAGAGGGTTTTGGAGAATCGCATTTTCTAACAAACTTTCAACGATTCTAACAAAAGCTTGTCTCTTTTCAAAAAAAAAATCATGTTGTCATAAAAAAAAGAGAATGCCTATTTTGATCAATAACAGATTCCAAATGAGAAATTTCCTTGGCGCCGCAACCACGCAGCAAGCCGTTGGCGTCGCTTACAGCAATCTTGCCCCAACACCCGGGTCATTGTCTCGCATCGTCGCATATCAACCCGCATATCGCGCAAATCCAACGAGCATTGTGCGACCCTCTGGTTCCATCACCAGCCATGTAATTGTGGGCCAGACATCACCGTGAATTTGAATTAGACCTAGACAGATGGACGGAATAGTTCGCCGATCGCGTCGGGGTCGTATTCAAGAGTCGAGGTAATAACATTTTCTTCCAAATCGACATTGATTCTCTGTCGAATTGCTTGGCCTGCAAGATCTTTCACCTCTTTGCTGATAATTCGAATGGCAATGTCGGAAATATCGTATCCGGGAAGGAATGCCGTGATGATGTAGCCGTGTTTATCCACCTTGCTGTCACAAATATCCTTCAGTGTTTGGAGTTGACAGTAGAATATACCCACGAGATCCATAATGTTCAAGTTGAGGACGTTGGCCATGAAATCGAGGTCCAGAGGCAGCGTTTTGTCCTTGGATGCAGCCTTGTCATAATACTTCAGCAATGAGTTGGCAGCTCTGTCCCAATGGCAAACAAAATCCGTCACAGGGATCTTTTGACTCGGCTTGATGTTGACTGTAACGGACGCGATCGCTTTGTCTTCGCTTGGCTGCAAGATCTGCGGCAAATCTTTGGACCGGAGGAAAGACAATTTGGACAACATTGAACTCTGTACAAGATTGATGATTTTGGAGATGAATCGAACACAATCTTTCAAAATTTCAAAAGAGTTTCCTTTGGTCTCTTTTATGGCCTCTGCATATGCCGCCTGTACGCGTTCTCCCGACAAGTTTTCGATGTCTTCATCGGTTAGTTTGGATGCCACACGCCGCATAAAGCGCGCACTCACTCTGGCAAAACATTTTCTCAATTTGTCGTGTTGTGCAAAGGAGGGAAAAGCGGAAACAATTAACTTTTCCATGGTGGCCTCATTTCGTTCCAAAGAGGTTTCACGGAATTCATGGAGGACTTCAAGAAAGAAAGGTTTCATCAAACCGAGGAGGCCATGCGGCAAGTCTTCGGAATAGTAAGAAGGTACGTTTTTGCTGGAGAAACCTGTCATGTCCCATACAGACGAAGCGAACGACCATTTGTGGTTCCAATAATGCCCCAGGAATGGGTTCTTTTTGAACACCGCAGATTTCCCTAGACTTCCCACTGCTGTCGTCAACCCCCAATATGTGTTCAACGGGTCTTTCTCGAGTGGTATCCCAATACTCTTTGGAGCCACGTATCTGAAGTGAGAGACGGAAGGAAGGTCGCTCATCTTTGTTGACGACTTCGCAGATAGACGAGTAAGACCTCTTGACAAGGAGTGCTGAGCGTTTTGCCGGAGGCTCTGCATGCCTCCTCGCCTTGTCTTTTGCCCTTTCTTTGTTTTCCTCGTTTTCCTTGTTTTTCTGGTTTTTTCCCTTGTTTTTCTGGTTTTTCTCATTTTTTTTTGATACTTGGTAGAAAGATGCGAAAAAGTTTTTTTTTCATGCCAGGTATGCGTTCGCCGCGAGTGGTCCACTGTCTTCAAACAGACCCGTCGCACTCTCTCCAATACGATAACGCGGTGCGAATGCTGTGTCTGGCGGTGGGTATGTCCAATGTTTCGACTTTTCATTGAACATAGCTTGTCCCACATTGGCCGAACGAGTCCACATATCATCACCAGGGTCATCGCTCTGTGGTACTCTCGCCATCGGGTTCAACAGTTTCGCTTGGGTACCAATGTCCGTGGTGAGAGAAGAATATTGGGGAGTCTGGTTGAAGGACAATTTGCCGGCGTCGTTTTCGCCGCGTTGCATCGCCCAGTGTCCGCGTCCTCGGTCAACCATGTGGACTTGACATCCTTGACAATCAACGTCAGAGGTGCACTGTTCTTTCGTAATCAAACAGGTAGCCTTGCTCCCACACACATTTTTGCAACTGTAGGTCGTGTTGATGGGCAGGTCGACCGTGTGACTGTATTTTGGAGAATTTTGCTTGTATTCGTAAGAGAAAGGTTCAATCTTTGCAAACGCAGTGGACGCCAAATAATCCCCCCAAGAAATGATGCCCCACAACAGAAGGACTATAACAAAGATCAGTAGTAATTTTTTGCGATCCATAAAAGAGGAAAAGGGGAGGGGGCTGTTTTTCAAAAATAATTCTGTTCTTTATAATAAGCACTGGTCACAAAAAAAATGGATGGCAACAAAACTAACAACAAGAATGCCAAAAAAGATAGTTGGAAACCAATGACTGTCGAAGAAGAGGAACCCGAACCAAACCCTTTGTCATCTCCTCCATTATTCTCATCCTCAGAATCTTCGACATCCTCTCCATCATCCTCAGAAGAATCTTCGACATCGTCGTCGTCGTCGTCCTCCTCTTACGCGTCGTTTGTGATCACGGCATTGTTCTGTTTTTTCTTCGTCCTCTTGTCCTACCTTGTGCTTGGAAGCGCCGAGCTGTTCCGCTGCAAAGTGGCGCAATCGAACATCATGCCCACCGACCTAAACTACACACCCTTTAGTGACAAACCTTCCCGAGTCTTCACGGATGCAACCGTCAATTTCAATGTCATCAAAGTGTACGACAATTTTTTGTCGCAACTGGCGGGCACACCATCAGCCGAATATTCCACCAAAGTCAAGTTCGATTATGACCACCCGTTTGTGCTCATAAAATGGTTGAATCGTCTTTCCGATGTTCCATTCATTGGGTTTTTCGGACTCTTCTTGCGCGATGTGTTCGCTAACACAATGGCCAAGTTGAACTTGTTCATGAACCTCTTTTACCAGAAGGTCAATAGCACGCTTCCAGAGTCATGGATCATTGTCTTGTACCCGGTGATTGCCAGCTTGGTGACTCCGGTCATTGGCTTCGCCAGCTTCTGTTTGACGGCGTTCTACAATGTATGGTGTCTGACTGACTTTTTCTCCAAGAAGAAAGACTACAGCATCGTGTTCCTGCCCTTCCGGATATGGTCTTATTGCATGTATTTGCTTTTCGTCTGCTTGCCCGTGCTGTTCATCGCACCCACTTTCTTGACGCTGTATGCCCTGTTTGCGCCTTTGTTCCAGACGGCCACCTCCATATCAAGTGACAAGAAAAACATCGGATTCGTCGATTTCATGCGGGACACGCTGTTGTACAAGAGTCAACTCTACCTTGTGATCATGTCGATTGTTTTGTCGATCTTTGGAGCCATGTCCCTCGGTCCAAACGCATACTTCGGCTTCATCGTGGGAACCATTTTGCTCGCGCTCCTGTTCAACGTATACAACCCGGTGAATGCAGCTGAAGATCCGTTCTTGAGCAAGGGTTTAGCGTCAACTCTACCAGCGAAATTGGTGACGATGGTGGGAGGTGGTCGTCGAAGATGGCGTGGTTTATTTTCCTCGTAAGAAGGAACAAAGGAACAGAAGGAAAGATAACAACAAAAAAAAGAGGACAAAAGCAAAATGCCAAGCAATGGACAGTTCTGGTACGGCGATTACGGGTTCTTGCACAAGAAAAACACTGGCGTAGGTGGGAGGAAAAATCCCAAATACGGCCTGATATGTAACCAACCTCAATACCTTTACAACAAGTTCAAGCCAGGCACAGGCGGTGTCGGAGCATCCAGTGTCGCGGTGCGTCGCGCAAAGAACCGCCTGGCGACCGTTTGCCAGGGAAACACTTGCGGTCAGTTTTACACGCGGTTAGGTCTCTATGACAATTACACGGGTAATCCGAATGGGTACACCTATATTCCGAATGCCCAGAATTATTGAAGAATGTTACCGTGCCTTCTAAGGGTTTAAAAGAAAAAGTGACAACTTGGGACAAAAAAGACACTTTTGAAACACTTTTTCTTTTTTTTGGAGGAGATGGGAAAGAAACCAGTACACAAACCACAAATTACTTTGAAGAAGTCGGTGTTGCCGTTCGTGAGCGTCTGTACGCCGACGTTCAACAGGCGTCCTTTCATTCCCTACTTGATCAAATGTTTCCAGCAACAGACTTATCCCAAAGATCGCATGGAGTGGATCATTGTAGACGACGGAAGCGACCCCGTCGGTGAATTCTTCAAGGACATCCCGCAAGCGAGATACTTTTACGAACCGCAGCGCATGGTCCTCGGACGAAAGAGAAACTTCATGCATGACAAATGCAAGGGGGACATTATTGTCTATATGGACGACGATGACTACTATCCCCCCGAACGCGTTGAACACGCTGTGTCACGCTTGCAACAAAGTCCAGGCTATTTGGTCGCAGGAAGCAGCGAGATGCACATCTTTTTCACAGACATTCAGAAGCTCTTCCAGGTGGGACCTTATGGTCCGAACCATGCGACGGCAGCCACGTTCGCTTTTCGCAAAGAGTTGTTGCAGCGATCCAGGTATGACGACACCAAGGCGCTGGCTGAAGAGAGCCAGTTTTTGCAACAATATTCTTATCCGATGATCCAATTGGACACGCGAAAAACGATTTTGGTCTTTTCGCATTGCCACAACACGTTCGACAAACGCACCATGTTGCAGAACATGGAAGGCACAAAAACGAAGCCGTCGCCTCTTTCCGTCGATGATTTCATGTCCAAGGAGGCCACCGAGCTGCGCGAGTTCTACACGCAAAATATCAATGCTGCTCTGACACCTTACGAGGCGGGACGTCCAGAAAACAAACCCGAAGCCATGAAGCAGATTGAGCTCTTGAAAAAGGAGCGCGAAGACAAGCAGAAGGCACTGGAAGAGAACCAGGTGATTCAGAGCATGCAACAGCAACTGAACCAGCATCTGCAAAACGCAACGGCGGCGCATCAGAAGCAGCTGGAGGAGAAAAATCGATTGATTGCGGAGCTCCTGAAGAAGGTCAAAGACTTGACGGCAGAGGTGGCGGAGCTCAAAAAAAACTCCTTCATCGAGGTCACTTACCAGCAGCAGACATAGGTTACAGTGCAGAGTTGTAATTTTGTGATTCTTTGATGTCAATCAACAATCACAAAACTTGTTTTATTGTGTTTTTAAAATTTGATGGACTTCTGTGATGAGAAGCATCGGTTTGTTTTGACATATTCTGAATAGGCTTGGATCGTCTCAAATCTCTCTTGGGGAGACATGTTTTGCAAAGCCATAAAGAATTGTGCCGTGCCGTGCTCAGGATGCAATGTTTCACAAATCATGTTGTTGACAACCATTTTTTCATGGTTGTCCAGTAGGACATTGTAAAGGGTTTCCCCGTTGTATTTTACTCTGAAGACACCATCCAGATTTTCGTGTAACAATTCCCTGGCTTTTCGCATGGATCCTTTGTACAAAATATGGTGATTCATGCTGATTCGTGTGTCTCTACACGGCACGTTTTTACCGAGTGCGTCTTTCTTAATTAGAATCAGGTGTTTCTCTTCGTTTATGGTCCTCGTGACGCATTGAATAGGCATGCCTCGGATGGTATTGGTTCCGGGCACTAATCTATCAATGTCGATGACGCCTTGGTCTGTTCTAACAGGAGTTCCTGCTGGAAAGCAAACATTCGAAGGTGGAGCAGCCGTGAATTGCAAAGTGAATCTGTTGATGTTGTAATTCGTATAATTGGTTTGGGATGCCAACACGGTTACGACAGATAAGAAACTGTTGTTTTTGCTCAAATTGGAATAAGTGAGTGACCCAGTGGAAGAGCTGATGACGGGATTGGTGACAGCGCCACTGGACACAATATTGATGATGCTATAAGAGTTGGGTGGATTCGGATAAGCACCAGAAACCGAAGAGAAAGAAGTACCTGAGCCGTCCCAAGTGATCGAGTTTGGTGAGTAGATCTGACCGCCAAAACTCGTCAGAAGGAAAGGTGTATTTGTGGCACGGGATATCCAGACAGATCCGCCTATTATACCAGTGAGGTTCGACGACGCATCTGCGTCATTCCAGCCTGTGTAAAAATTATAGCAATTGGATTTTGAATAGTTCCCAGGGGAGGCAGATGTGAAATACGAATTTGTTGCGGAAGAGGTGGAGGAATTGCTTCCAAACAGGTCGCCTCCCGTCGAATAACTTGCAACAGCAGAGCTAGAGTTGGAGTTGGAACCAAACACGCTGCTGCTGGCACCGGCTGCATAGCAGTTGGAAACGTTGCAGTTGGTGTTGCTGTTGCCGAAAAGGTTGGAGGATGCCGCTGTGACGAAGCACTTGTTGGCGCTGACAAACCTTGTGTTTTGGCCGAGCAAACTCCCAGGTGCAGTGGAGTAGCAATTCGAAAACAAGCAGTTGGTCGTTGACGTAGCTCCGTTGCCAAAGTATTGCTGTGCCAACCATCCGCTGTTGGCCTGAAGGCTTCCATTAGAGGAGGTGATGCCAATTTGCTGCACCGTGATGGAAGAATATCCGTTGCTGACACCGTTGACTCCATTCTGAATCAGACCTGGATAATTCGAAGCTGACACGTCAAACACGGTGAAAGGATTGGCGCCTTGAAAGCTGATGCTGTCAGATCCGCAGACAAAATATTGGGTCGATTGAGTCAACGATATGTTCGGTGTGAATGTAACAGTCAGGCTCGGATTTGCGGAGGGTGCGCCTCGATTGAAATTAGAATTGACAATGGTGACGGGCCAAAGAGTAATGGGCTGGTAGCTTCCACCATTTACACTGTAAACCAAAACGTTGTTGGAAACGTCGATGAGGATGGCACCACCAGGCACGTTCATGGTCGCATATGTTAGTGTGAACGTATTGATGTTGTAAGAAACATTTCCCGGTTTGGACGACAGTACTTTTACTGTCAAACTGTAAAATGTCCATGGGAGGTTTGTAAACTGGAGCACCCCTGTTTGTGGTGCGATTTGAATGTTTCCAGGCGCGACCTGATTGTTGACATTGATTATGGAATACGACACGCCATTTTGAATCAGTGCGCTGGAAGAGCTGAACGATGCTAAGTAACTGTTCAAGGTCACGGAAGATGGGTCATACAATGCTTGATTGAAGCTCGCCAACAGGTACGGGACGTTTGTCTGTGATGGGTCGATGTCGACCCAAATACTGCCGTTGGTTCCTTGTAAAACAGCGTTGGCTGATGCGTCATTCCAGGTCGATCCATATTGGTAACAATTGGATTTGAAAGCAAAATAATCGTAGGGGAAATAGCAATTGTTCAAAGAACATAATATTGAGTCGAAGCCGACAGCCTGTTGTCCTGCGCAATAACAATTGTATGCGAATGAATTGTTTACTCGTGCACCAAATAGACCGCCGGCAAACTGTCCAACAATAACTCCTGTCGAGTAGCAATTGGTGATCGAACAGTTATCGGAGAAGCCGTCGATGATCCCTCCGCCATTGTTCGATGTAATATTTCCCGTTGTGAAGCAATTCGTCGCGCTGCAAAATGAGCTCGAGCTGAATATTCCACCACCGATAATGGTTCCAGTGAAGTAGCAATAGTTCGCCGACACGTACTTCGCTCCGCTGCCGATGAGACTTCCATCCCCTGTCGCGTAGCAACGGTTGATGCTGCAATTTGTCGTAGCAACAGCACCCAAACCAAAGTTTGTTTGTGCGATCCAACCACTTCCTTGCTGCAAGCTTCCGATACCAGTAGCGATGACGCCGATGTTCTGAACCACAATGTTTACTCTTCCATTCGAGACTCCCGACAAACCATTTTGAATGAGACCAGCGTAGTTGGCGGCGCTGATGTTGAAGGTGTTAACAGAACTTGTACCGTCGAATATAATTTTGTCAGAGCCGCAAATAAAATATTGCGACGCTTGAGTCAATGCGATTTGGTTTGCATTGATTGATACGTTCAAGTAACCGTTGTTCGGCTGAGTATTTGTTATCGTGACTGGCCATGCACTCATTGGATAATTTGGTCCTCCGTTCAAGTTATACTGAATCACATTGTTCGCAACTGATATATTGATGGTGCCAGATGATGAGAGTGTTAAGTAACCAAGGGTGAAAGTATTGATGTTGTAGAATACGTTGCCTGGTTGAGTTGCCAGCACCTTCACTTTCAACGAAAAATATTGACTCGGTAGCGACGTGAAGTGCAGTGATCCTGTTGCCGCAGTAATGGTCACTGTGTTAGGGGCGTCTTGGTCATTGACACTGATAATGGAATAAGTAATTCCAGGCGTCGTGATCAACGCGTTCGATGAATCGTATGTTGATGTGACCGCATTCAATGAAACAAGGGACGGGTTATAAAGAGCCGTGTTGAAGCTGGCCAAAAGATAGGGAACATTGTTTTGTGACAAATTGATGTCGACCCAGACAGTTCCGTCCGTTCCTTGGAGAATTGCGTTGGCCGACGCATCAGACCAGGTGGTTCCATAGAATGAGTAGCAATTGGATCCCGATGTTGCGCCGGAATCGTTCGAATTTCCCCAATAGCAATTTACAGCGGTGGACGATGAAGCCCCTGCGCCGAAAATGCTGTTTCCTTGGACGATATTTCCAGTTGAGTAGCAATTGGAGACATTGCATGTCACAGCGTTGGTGCCGAAAATACCTCCACTGTTCACAATGACACCGACCGAATAACAATTGGTTGCCGAGCAGTTGCTGCAATCACTTCCAAAGATACCACCACCACCATTGATTGCACCGGTGGAAAAGCAAGTATTGGCCACAACCTGAACACAACGGTCACCGATGAGGCCTCCACCAGACGAACTGACGTTGGCAGTCGAATAGCAAAATTGAACGACGTTGGTGTTTGCTCCAAAGTATTTTTGTGCAATCCATCCTCCTCCAGCCAGTAAACTGCCACCATTGCTGCTTGTGATACCCAAATTTTGAATGGTGATGTTTGCGAAACCCAGTGAAGTGGATTGACCATTGTTGATCAGACCGGGATAGTTAGGAGCTGTTATGTTGATTGTGTTGATGGACGATGTTCCGGTGAAATTGATAAACGGTGATCCACATACAAACGATTGGCTTGCGTCGGAAATATTCAACGAGGTGTCGAATGAAACTGTGAGAACAGCTTGCGTTGTACTTGCAGAAGAATTTACAATAGCTACTGGCCACTCTGTGATTGGCTGAGGTGTTGCATTGTTGATGGCATAGAAGATTGTTGTACCTGACTGCGTTATATGTAACGTTCCGGAAGCAAGAATGGATGGTCCTGACGACAGAGTAAAAGTATTGATGTTGTAGTTTGAATAATTGTTCGACGAAGTTTGCTTATAGGCAAGGACCGTTGATGTGGAGACAAAGTTGTTCGGTGGTATGTTGTACGACAGCGCACCCGTTGCTGTGTTGATTGTTGGATCAGGCACATTCGTCGAAGTTACCTGAAGTATCTTGTACAAAAATGGTGTTAAAATTCCATTAGGTGACGTGTAATTACTACCTCCAACGGACTTCGCCGTATTTGGGTTGTAGATTTGGTCGTTGAAAGTGGACAGTAAAAATGGTTTGTTTGTCCCCGGTGACGTCCAAATGCTTCCATCCGTTCCTTGGAGGATTGCTTTCGCCGATGCATCATTCCAGGATGATCCATATTGATAACAGCTGGATTGGATTACTACATACGACGACGGAAAATAACAGTTTTGCAAGAAACATGTGTCTGAAAAAATGGAGACAGCATACGGTGCAGCGCAATAACAGTTGAATGCTGAAGAATACTGCGTTTGAGCACCGTACAAACCTCCTGTATACGGGCCAGTTAAACCACCAACCGAATAGCAGTTTGTGGCAGTGCAATTTGAAGAAAACCCCTCAAAGATGCCTCCGCCATTATTGGTTGTTACGTCACCTGTCGTGAAACAGTTGTTTGCTGTACAATTTGTGCAAGAACTGAAAATGCCTCCACCAACAATGGTACCAGTGAAGTAGCAGAAATTTGCCGTCAAAAATCTTGCCCCAGCACCGATCAAGCATCCTGTTCCGGTCGCATAACATCTGTTGAATATACAATTACTTGGTGCGTTGGCGCCGTATCCGTAATTTGCCTGACCCAACCATCCATTTGGACCTAGCAGAGACCCACCACCTGAAGTTGTGACGCCGATATTCTGAACGATTATATTTGTCTTTCCATTGATGCTTGCTGTGCCGTTTCGAATTAGACCTGGGTAGTTGGTTGCGGTGACATTGAAAGTGTTTGCAGAGCCATCAAATGTTATATAGTTTGAGCCGCAAATGAAGTATTGTGTTGCCTGAGACAGTGCAATTTGATTTGAATTGATGGCAACGGTCAACATTGTTGCTTGCGCTGCTTGAGTGTTTACGATGGTCACTGGCCACGTCCTGAATATGTCACCATTTGTCCCATTGATGTTGTAAGCAATCGTCGTATTCGATGGAGCAGATATGTTGACGGTTCCAGAAGCTGACAATGTCAAATATGCCAAAGTGAAGGTGTTTATATTGTAAAATGTGTTGTTCGCTTTGGATGCCAGGACTTTCACAGTGAACGAAAAATAATTGTTTGGAAGACTGGTGAAACGCAAAGCTCCAGTACCAGAATTTATGGTTATTGAGCCTGGTGCAAGTTGATTATTCATGCTGATAATGGAATAGACTGTTCCCGCGTAAGTGATCACACCATTTGAAGAGTCATAGGATGGTAGCAGCGAAGGCAACGCGACTAACGAAGGATTGTACAATGCAACATTGAAGCTCGCCAAAAGGTACGGTACGTTGTTGTTGGACAAATCTGTGTCGACCCAAATTGTTCCGTCTGTCCCTTGCAGAAGAGCATTGGCAGATGAATCCAACCAGACGCTACCCGTGTACGAATAACAATTTGTTTCTGTATTTGCGCCAGAGTTGACTGAGTTTGCCCAATAGCAGTTCGACGCAACTGACCCAGATGCTCCCGGACCGAACAGACTGTTGCCATTCACGACGGATCCTGTGGAATAACAATTTGCCGTTGTACATGTTTTTGCGTTTGTTCCGAAAATTCCTCCACTGATGCTGTTTGCACCAATTGTCCCGACAGAATAGCAATTCGTCGCTGAGCAGCCGCTGCAGTCGTTACCGAAGACGCCTCCACCATTGATTGCTCCTGTCGAGAAACATGTGTTTGCCTGCACCTGAAGAGAATCACTTCCAATCAAACCTCCGCCAGAGTTGCTCGCATCTGCTGTGCTATAGCAAAAGTTGATTGTATTGTTGGCAGCACCACCGAAATATCTTTGCGCAAGCCACCCAGCTCCCGCTTGCAAACTTCCTCCAATGCTCTGTGTGATCCCCAGCTTTTCAATAGTGACATTTCGCAAGCCGATGTTGTTTGATTGCCCGTTCCTGATGAATCCCGGATAGTTTGGCGATGAAATGTTGACTGTGTTGACAGCGGAAGTACCGGTAAAACTGATGAATGGTGTTGCGCAAATGAAAAATTGAGTCGGGACTGTAATATTCAGCGAAGTGTCAATATAAACAGTCAGTTGAGCTTGTGATGTATAAGCATTTGTGTTGATAATGCTGACCGGCCAATCTGTGATCGGGGAAGCTGAAGCGTCATTGACAGCATAATATATCGTTGATCCCGACTGAGTTATGTGCAAGGAGCCAGATGCATCTATTGCTGTGCTTAGTGCAAACGTAAATGTGTTGACGTTATAATTTGCAAATGTCGAATTAATCGTTTGATAAGACAGAACAGTGGACTTGGAAAAAAAGTATATCGAAGGGACATTTGTGTAAGACAAAGCACCGGTCGATGCATTGATGGAAGGATTTGGCACATTGCTCGAAATCGAATTCAGGATTTTGTAAGAATTCGGTGGATTGGGATACAAACCATTCGAAGAGGTGTAAGTCGATCCACTCCCATCAAAATACACTTTGTTCGGATTATAAATTTGCCCATTAAAGCTTACGAGAATATATGGAGTGTTTGGAGTTCCAGGGGACGGAGACGTCCAGATAGTGCCGTCGGTTCCTGGCAGAATGGCATTGGCGGCAGTGTCAGACCATGTGTTTCCATATAGGTAACAATTATTATAATAACCATAAGTGTTTGTGAAGTATGGAAAGTACGAATTGTAAATCGTCGACGATGAATTGGATCCGATCGGTGTGCCGCCAATGCAGTAACAATTATTTATAGTGCCGGTGTTGAATCTCGCACCAGTGATTGCTCCGCCCAATTGTGCCCTGGAACCTGTGGTGTAACAATAGTTTACTGTGCAACTGCTACACGCTAAACCAAAAATACCACCACCGTTATTTCCGTTGCTCGATACATTTCCGGTCGTGAAACAGTTGTTCGCAATGCAACCAACCGCACTATTAGCGAAAATACCGCCTTGTTCAATGTTACCAGTGAAATAGCAATAATTTGCAGTCGAATTTTTGGCGCTATATCCAATGAGGTTGCCTTGACCTGTCGCATAACATCTGTTGAAGATGCAATTGGACGCTGTGTATCCGAAATTTGGTTGACCGATCCACCCTCTGCCGCCCAACAACGTTCCACTTCCGGACGAAGTGACACCAATATTCTGGACAGTGATGTTGCTGAAACCATTGGAAGTCCCCGGATTCCCATTTTGCACTAGACCAGGGTAGTTCGCCGAGGTCACGTTGAATGTGTGGAAGGAACCATCAAAAGTGATGTAACTCGATGCGCAAATAAAGTATTGTGTCGAATCGGAGACAGTGTTTTGCGAGGTGTCGAACAAAACAGTTACAGCTGGGCTTGCTGCATTCAAATTTGCGATGCTGACCGGCCATTGGCTTATTGTGTTTGTGGAACCAGCACCGATCGCGTAGTAAAACGTACCAGATACCTGTGTGATGTGGATGGTTTCTCCTTTGTTTGCAGTGATGGTGGACATTGTAAAATTTCTGCCGTCCTTTTCTTTTTTTTTTAACTTTGCGCTGAAAAAAATATGTGTGAAAAAATGAATTCTTCTAAGCGAAAAAACGGTTGCCAAATGGCAGAGCCTGTGTTACCGGGTAAAAACTTCGCACAAAGTATGTCAGGTAAGGCGAGCACATGACCTTGTATCCAGCCTCGATGGTGCGGCGCAAGAAATCGTAGTCTTCTGTGGTGGAAGAGACAAAGCGTGTCTCAACTGTGTTCTTGATGGCGAAGCTGATGCCGACTCGACCAGTCTCGAATTTCGATTGTCCGTTGCCCGGCAAGAAACGACGACCGTCTTCAAGCATACGAAAGACAATCACATCAACATCCGGAAACGACGTACTCTCCTCTTTCAGTCGGTCGACGTAATGTTCGGAGATGGAGTCGTCATCATCGAGGAAGGCGAACCACTCACTGTCATCATTCGGGATATACTCCAGGCCATAGTTGCGAACAAGACCAGCACAGCTGTGGCTTATACATTTTGTGTCGTCGTCTTCGACTTTGCAATCGTCATTCTCGACCTCAACACCCATCTTGTCGCAGGTCAGTACTTTTATACGTGGATCGAAGTCCTCCTCGACCGTCGGCGCGACACCATCAAATACCAGCACGTCTCTCCATTCGTGTGGAAGTGTCTGACGAAGCAATGACTCCAGTGTCGTGGACAAACTGGGACGACCAATGGTCGGAATAATAAAGGTTACGAAAGTCATGAAACTAAAAAAAAATATGGTGCTATAATAAAAAATTTAAGAGAAGAAAAAAAACCAAAATGGTCCAAACAAGAGCCCAAGCCGCCCGCACCCGCAGCGGTGCTTCCCGCATGTCCTTTCAGAGTTTGCCCCAGCGAACTCGTCGTGTGGCCAAGAAAGCTAGCATGAAGAAGAAGAGTGTTTCCATGAAAATGGGAAGTCCGCGCCGCAAGGGCGATTATGCCATGTGCGTTCGTCATTCCAAATGCCGTCGTGTTGGCAAGCGAATGTGTAGCCGGACCAGACATATGGGCGTGCCATGCAAATATGCCAGTGGCAGCAAATTCTCCTTCTGTCGCAAATCCAAGAACAAGATGCCTTGCCATTAATTGATTTTTGGCTCTTTTAGACAATGTCCAAACGTTCGGATTGGAGGTTGTCTCCACCATTATCGCAAGACAGACTTGTGACTTGAAAACCAACATAAAGAGGAACGCATTTGAGCAACGAATTCCAACAAAAAATGTTCGACGAAACACGTTTCAATCCCGCACTCACGAAAAACGAATTGGATGACCAAAAGATTGACAAAAAGGCCAATCGTGTCGTCACCGTGACGCCTCCCAAGAAAACCACTTCCTCTGCGTTCAAATTGTTCGACAGCGGATTTCGTTCGGTAGAGCGTCGCATTCAGACCTCTCAAGGGTACCGCAACGTGTCTGTCGAGTTTTTCTTGAGCGGCGACAACGGCACACCCATTCGGAACGCCATCACGGGACACAGATCGAGTTTCCGTGTCGGCACCTCTGACGGCGAATCACAATTTTTCAAAGTTGCCGTGGCCATGGGCGAACTTCCCAATGACAAGGTCACTCTCTTTTACGACAGCCCGGAAGAGTTCGAGAGGCACCAATTGCTGGAGGTGGACCCTCGTGTCAAAGAGGCGTGGCGTGAGCGAGCTGGACAGATGGTTCTTTAAAAACTAAAACCAAGGTTTTGCTACGTGCTCTCTTCGGTCAAACTGGGTCGCCATCACCGGCGGCGCCGGTGGAATCGCAATCGTGCTGACGTCTCTTAAATATTTCATATAGCTTTGTGCCTCTCTGTACAAATGAGGCACACAGTAATCCATCACCATCTTGTTCAAATTCGCCACCTGTCCAGAGACGTTGGTGAGCTGATTGGCGGAGTGCTGCAAAAACACGCTTCTCATGATGATTTTGAGAGAATCGCAATCCTGAGGAGCGATCACATATTGCTGGTTCGACATTTGGTAGACGCCTGCGCGGATCCCGTTCTGCAAGATTTTGATGTTTTCCATGGAGAAGAAGGCGCGCGACAAATCCGTGTCTTCCCATTGTCCAAGCGTCGGTTCTCTTAATGTGGCACACTGGTTCGCAGGTATTTTGTCGTACATGGCAAACAAGTTGCTGATGTCAGGGGTGGTCAGATTAATGCGACCATTGTTTGGAGTTTTTATGATATTCATGATTTGAGACCTGCCTTGTTGTATTTTTTTTTGCCTATAGAAAAAATAAAAAAAAAGAAAATCATGGCTTGGAATTTTCAATATATCGTGATTGTTGCTGCTGTTTTGATATTGATCATCACTCTTGTAGTCGCTGGCTTCAGTTTGCGCAAGGCACAAACATCGGCACCATGGCCACCTGTCATCCCTGAATGTCCTGATTACTGGACAGACCTCAGTGGAAACGGGACAGGGTGTGCAAACCTGATGGATTTAGGCACTTGTCCCTCTTACAAAGACGGATTGCCTCACAGCTTTGCAGGTTTCACCAATTGTCAGAAACTGTCCATGGCAAATGATTGCCACATCACATGGGATGGTATCACGACCAATTCCATGGCCGACTTTTGTTCCAAATAAAAACGAAAAAAAACGCATTTACACACAGAGTCCATTAGAGGAGATAAAAATGGACACCATCGATTTCAACATCGCCTTGGACCGAGGTCGTGAAGTGGCACAATTCGGAGCCATTTTGACAGAGTTTGAGAAAACCAAACACGATGTCATGACCAAGAAAGGCATTTATGTTTACGGAGAACCGGGATGTGGCAAAACCTGTTTTGTCTTGCAAACCTTGAAATCACTGAACTACGATGTCATCAAATACGACGCCGGTGATATTCGCAACAAAACGATTATTGATACCATCACCAAACACAACATGTCCGACAAAAATGTCATGAGCATGTTTCATCGCCAAGTGCGAAAAATCGCCATCGTCATGGACGAGATCGACGGCATGAACAACGGCGACAAGGGTGGCATCAATTCTCTTATCAAGATCATTCGCCCCAAGAAGACGAAAAAACAGAGAACCGAGGAAATCACGCTGGTACCGATCATTTGCATCGGTAATTACCACGTGGACAAGAAAATCAAAGAGCTTATGAAAGTGTGCAACAACATTGAGTTGAAGGCGCCGACACCGGCGCAAATGGAAAAACTGGTGGGTGCGCTGTTCTCAAAGAAGGACGTGTTGTTGCCATTCATTCAGACCGATTTGCGCAAGATGGCGATGTTGCATCAACTCTCGCTTCGAAGTCCAGAGTTATTGGAGAGTGACGCGCTGGCGGAGATTTTCCGGGGCAAGTCTCACAACGACGACACGCGCAAAATCACACAAAAGCTGATCAACGAACGTTTCCATTTGCACGATCATTTGTCGGTCATGAATGAGACGGACCGGACGATCGTCGGGCTCCTGTGGCACGAAAACATCATTGATGTGTTGAGCAAGATGAAGAAAGAGGACTCGATTCCCTTTTATCGCCGGCTCTTGGAAAACATGTGTTTCGCCGACTACATTGATCGAATCACGTTCCAAAAGCAGATCTGGCAGTTCAACGAGATGAGCTCGCTGATCAAGACCTTCAAGAACAATCAGATCTATCACGATGCCTTCTTGGAGAATCCAAGAGTCGCGAAACAGCGATTCAATCCGGGAGCAGAGGTGCGGTTCACCAAGGTCTTGACGAAGTACTCGACAGAATACAACAATTCCACCTTTGTTCAGAACTTGTGCAATCAGTTGGGGATGGACAAGAAGGACATGTTCGCCTTTTTTCTGTCGATCAAGGACAAGGCGGATCAGCACGAGTCCATCTTTGAGAACTACGATATCTGTAAGCTGGACATTAACCGCATTTACCGATACATCGACAAGTATACGACGGAAAATGCGGTGACGGTGGACGACAAAGTGGTGGAAGAAGAGAGCGAATGTGGTGAATTTTAAATTTCATTTCTTTTCTTTGCAAAAACAAAACCAAAAACAGCATGGTTGACTCGTGGTATTTTCAGACAATCGTTAGCTTAGTGGGTTTATTTCTAGTTTATGTGCTTGCATCAATGCTCAGTGTGCTTGTAAGAAGGAATAAGGAGTTGATGACACCAATTCTGTTTGGCTTGCTGTATGGTAACTATTTATCCATTCAATATTTGATTTCTAATCAACACAAACATGTGGGTGGTTAAGGGTGAGCTTCAACGCTGTACAAACATCGTCATCGCTGTAAAGGCGGAATTTGAATGAACCAAACTTCATCAGGTGAATCAGGTCTTGGTTGAATGAACGTTTCTCAGCGTCATTCTCGTACTCATGAAACGCATAATGAGGCATGAAGATTTTCGTCAAGTCGTCAAAAGTTGGCGAATATCCTAATATCAAACGGTCATCGTAGGTGCGAGGGAGATTGTCCCAATTCGCCATGGTGTTCCATCCAGTTGGAAGCAGATTTGCCCCAATCTTATTCTTGTGTTCAGGCCAAGTGCGATGCAAGGTGACATACAAATGAATGCACGCTGTAAGCAGCTCCACTGGATCGGCTTTTTTGACAGAGTGGACATTGGTTACCTCCCGCAGCTGCGAGTAATAGCGGTGTGCGAAATAGGCGTCTTCATCATCCCCAATCTCATCTTCAGTCATTGCGAATAGGCGTTCAATGTCGGCGTCGGTCTCGAAAACCATGGAATGCTTGGCCCTCTTGGGAGAGTTGTTGTCATCGTCGCTCATTTTTTCTTCTTTTTCTTTGGCCGTGAGTGCTTTGAGAATTCGATTCTGACCTGAAATGGAATTCAGAAACAAATCCGAGGGTTGGGTTGGGAAAAATAAAATAGAAATGAAAAAAAACGTGTGGTTGGCAAAAATGAATGGTTGCGAATCATCTATACTGTTTTTTTATGAAGTTTTTTAAAATTTAATTTTAAAAAAGTTCAACGTTTTTTGCGTGAGAAGAAAGACCAAAACCCTCTCGGTTCGTCATCGTCTCTGCTCGCGCTCCTTTGTCGCTTACGTGAAAAGCGTGACAGGACGCCGTCATCATCGTCGCCATTTCCTTTGGGTTTCTGGCTTCTGCTCGCACTTCTGCTCCTGCTTCTACTCCTGCTTCTACTTGCGCTGAATCCTTTGGGCGAGAATTTTTTCTTTTCCATAAATTTTTGATTGTAATTTGCGATATACATCTTTTGGTTCTCACGCTGAGCCTTCAATTCGTCTTTGTTCATTTCCTTCTCCAGTTTTTCACTCCAACGGACAGCATATCCTCTCACAACGTTCATGAGATAACTTTGTGGTGCATCCTCGTTTTCCGCAGAATTGGCGTGCTCAAAAATGACTTGGTTAATTTGCCTCACCGTAAGTTCTGGGTTGTCCAAAGACAACTCGCAGATCAAAAACGACCAAGTAACGCAGTATCCATCAAGTGCCATTCCTCCAGAGTCGAACAACTGAAGGTTTTCCACATATTGTATTCCTTTTCCACTGATCGTGGGACACGTTTCATCTGAAAAAACAAGTTTTACGTTTCCCTTCTTTCCATTTTTGATTAATGCTGCATTCAACCTTTTCACAATGTATTCGAGAGACTCACGAATGTTTTCCATTGGTTCATCATCGCCTCCATTAAATGCATTGCCGTGTGGTTCGAACAGTTCCAAAGTGCCTGCTGCAGGACGGTAGATCAATAAATTTTGGTGACCATATTCTTTATTCTTCATAAAAATTGCAAGTGGGGCGACAATCATTTTTTGACCTTCGGAAGCACATTCTACTGCCTGTTCAACAAATGAATCAGCTGATGCCTTATTATGCAAAAGAATGCCGATAAAGTGATGAACTCCGGTTGGTTCAACTTTTGCTGTCGGTCGTAAACATAGAGCTCCGTATTTTCGTGTAAGGTATGTAAAAAACACGTCTTTGAAAACATCATAGTTCAAACTCACGTAATCAAGATCATAATTTTTTCCTTTGTTGCTTAATGTGTCGAGCGCCTTTATGATGCGTCGCTTGTTTTTTTCTGGTATGTTCTCTGCGTTTTTTATTTCAAAGGGAGACAAGCGATCTTTGAAAAGTTTCATGGAACGTTTCACAGTGAACCGTGGTTGAGAGCGTTTGATACGGTTGATTTTCTCCATTTCAAACAATTAGAACAAAGTCGAAGGGTATAATGAAATGAAAAATGAATTATGAATTTAATTATTTAAGATATATGGACAAAAAATCCTATTTGCCTAGTGCTCTTTTTTTAGCTGACTGGGCGCCATGTATTTTCGTGATTTTGGGCTTTGTAGCTTTCTCCCGGTCTCGTTCTTCGACAAAGAGGTCGTACTCTTTCTCTAAGGTATCCAGTTCCCCGAGCCACATTTGTTGGATGGTTGTAGAACGAACATCCGCCAATTCCTTCGCCTTGTTTTGGAATTCCTGTTGCAGCTTCGCGACGTTGTCTTCGGAAACGCTGTCCATGGCCATCTTGATCAGGTACTTGTACTCGACGTCGCTTTCGACCACGGCGTATCCCTTCGAAGAGAGGAGAAGCGAGATTTCTTCGCGCCGCCTCTTACGGAGATCGATCGTGCCCTCCAGCACCTCGCCAATGTACCGCGCTTTGTTCTCGAGCACTGTCAATTGTTTCTCCAGAGCGGCGATCAAGTGCTTCTTGCGTAAGTCATAGTGATCCAGACGGGTCACAAAGTAGTCGTCGATAATGTCTTGCACGCGGTCATACTTTTTGAGTTTGTCCTTGGCATCAAACAAGTTCATGTTTGTGGTCGAGTTACTGCTCGTCAGTTTCAGCACTTTTTCCAGCTCTTGTTGAGCCTCTAGCTCCTCCAGTTTGCCCTTGCAAAAGGTGATGACGAAATCCACCGTGCTGTCCTTGCTCATGTCATCGTAGTCCTTGATGATGGGCGTTGTTTTCTTGCCGTCTTTGTCCACTGACTCTTGCAAACACTCCAAGTGCTCTTTGAAGTCCTGGGTCCAGAAGCCGACCGGCAACTCCGTGACGCGAATTTTGTCCACCCCCATTTTTTCGTAGACCCCGCGAAAAACGAATTTGGTGTCGCCAACCTTTTCCACCGTCCCTTTGAATCCCTGATAAAACGGCAAAAAGTCCACAGAGATGTGTTGTTGCGAGTCTGTCAGTTTTTGACGCAGGTAAGCGATAATGTCTTTGGGATTGTAGCACATGATGTCGGTACTGAACCCAGTGCCTATTCCCTTGGCTCCGTTCACCAGGACCATGGGCAGAATCGGCACATAATAAATGGGCTCTACTTGGGTACCGTCGTCCTCCAGGTACTGCAAGACAGCATCGTCGCTGTCGGGAAAGATGCAACGCGTTATTTTGTGCAAGCGCGTGAAAATGTATCTTTCCGAGGCGCTGTCCTTGCCACCTTGAAGACGTGTGCCGAATTGTCCCGACGGCACCAGCAGATTAATATTGTTGGACCCCACGAAGTTTTGTGCCAGACCGACGATCGCTTGATTCAAGCTGGCCTCTCCGTGGTGGTAACATGCCTGCTCCGAGACGTAACCCGTGAACTGTGCTACTTTGATTTCACTGGTCAGATTTTTCTTGAAGGCGGCGAAGAGAATCTTGCGGAGACTGATCTTGAGACCATCCATCAAGTTTGGAATGGATCGATCATTGTCGTATTTAGAGAAGTGGATGAATTCCCGGTGCACAAACTCTTCGTAAGGGATGGACTCACGCGCCGTGTCCAAAAACAAAGAGCGATCATAGTTGCCCAGCCACTCTTTTCGGTGGTCGGCGCGTTTCTTGTTGAAGACCATGTCGATGGCATCGTCGCTGGGTTCGCCTGTGTGCAAGAAGCCGACGATTTTTTTGGTGGCGAAGTATTCCCGGAACTCTTTGCCCGTGCTCGTACCCAGACCCTTGTAGTATTTGATGTGCCATCCGCGACCGTCGTTATTCTCCTCTTTCCAGCGGTCGAATTCGCCATTGTTGTAAAACACTCGCTCGTCGTTCGCACGTCGGGCTTTTAAAATGGGCGTGTTCATGAACCCAATAAACCCGGGCAAATGATACAAGCTGGGCCACATGCATTGAAAGAGGTTGATGCAGAGCCCCTTGATATGTGATCCATCGAGATCCTGGTCGGTCATAAAGAGGACACGACTGTAGCGCAAATGGTTGTGGACATCGTCAAGAGTCTTGTAGTCGCGACCGGTTTCGAGTCCCAGGATCTTTTTGATCTCGGCAATTTCCTTGTTGTCGCTCACTTTCTTCACGGCTTCGCCGCGGACATTCATGACTTTGCCCTTTAACGGGTAAACACCAATGGTGTTGCGGTCCTCCGACGACAATCCCGAAATGATGCCTGCTTTCGCCGAGTCTCCCTCACAGAAGATGATCATGCATTGCTTGGACTTCTCTGTGCCCGCCCAATTCGCATCCACCAGCTTGGGAATGCCGCGGATGTTCTTCGATTTGGTACCGTCGGTTTTTTTCGCGGCTTTGCTTTCTTTCACTTCGGTCAATGCACACGCGGCTTCCATTACGCCCATTTTGGCCAACTTCTCAATGAACTTGTCGCTGACTGTGCAAGACGAGCCGAACTTGACGACAGGAGTGTTCATGAAATCCTTGGTCTGACTGTCAAACGCCGGGTTCTCAATGTCACAACGCAAAAAGAGAAACAACTGCTCCTTGATGCTGTTCGGGTTGACTTTGATTTTTTTCTTTTTCTCGATGAAGTCGCCCATTTTGCGCGTGATTTGGTTGAGCACGTACTCGACGTGTTTGCCTCCCTTGGCGGTCGCAATGCCATTCACGAAAGAGACCTGCATGAATTCGTGGTTGGGGGACAGGACCACCGCGTATTCCCATCGTTCGTTGGCCTCTTCGTACACTGGTTTTTGCGCGATGTTGCTTGTGTTGTCTTCGCCGCTTTCGCTCGCTTGTTGTCCCAAGTACAGACCGACATACTGCAGAAAGTTCTTGGTGGGAACCAGCTGGCCATTGTAACGCACTTTTACGGTCTTGTCGGTCACCGCACCAATGTCAAGCACGCGCTTCCGCAACAAGGCGATCATGTCTGCCGACAACGTTTGGCCGAAGCGAGCGTAGTCCGGCCGGAACACAATTTTCGTGTAAGGCTTCTTGACGGTGCTTTTGGTGATGCTGGGCTTGCCGATGATCTCCAGATTGTTCTCAAATGTCTGGCAGTACTTGAGCCCACGCTTGTGATCGACGGTTTCAATGTAGCCATAACTAGACCAGATGAGGACAAGCTTGAATCCAAAGCCATTCTTGCCACCGACGATTTTCTTTTCACTGTCGTCGTAGTTGGTCGAGGTTCTCAAGTGACCGAAAATCAGCTCAGGAATCCAAATTTTGTACTCTGGATGTTCCGCCACGTCGATGCCATTCCCATCGTTGACCATGGTGATGGTACCGTCTTCGGCGTTCACACTGACATCAATAAATGTGACTGGCAAAGATTGAGGTACATTTTTCGCGACTTCGGACTGCATTCGCACTACGTGGTCGCGACAATTGACGATTCCCTCGTCGAACAATTTGAACAAACCGGGGACGTAAGCAATGGTGCGTTGCACGATGCGATAGTCCTCTTCCGATACCCAGGTATCATAATCGACGCACTCGACGGACCCAATGTAGGTGTCGGGTTTGTCCAAAATGTGTTGCCTGTCGGTCTTTTGTTGGTACTTGGTGGCGAGCTCAGACATGGTTATAGTTTTCCTTTTTTTTTGACTGCTTTGAGAAAAAAAGGAAACCACTATATTGTGTAGATTTCAATTTTTTCCCTTTAACACCTTTTTCTTATTGTTATTTTTTTCCATTTTTTGTTCTGCGATGCCGCCAACCTTTGCACCAGGTGTCTCTTTAAGAAGGGTCGGAAAATGCAATGTGACTAGTTCGTCCGAAGGCGGAGGACCACAAAATCCGTACGCGACGTATTTTTACTCGGGCACTGCTTGCCCTGTGAATGAAAAGACCAGTGAACAATTGAAGGTGAACAATGGATGGAACAATAATTCGTTGACGTCCAATCAACGCACCAGTCTTTTGGCGAAACAAACAATCCGAGGACGCGCGATCATGTTCGGCAACCATGGCGTACCGCTGCAATTCAACTACTATGGTGGGGTCAATGGACACCCAGGTTCAGGTGCGCCCAATCCACGAAATCGATAAACAGGACGGTCTCTTGTGGGTTTTAGCGTTTTTTCTCTGTCTATATGCAAAAGAAAAGCCAAAGAAAAAAACAAAAAATGACGCGTTTGAGCAAAGGTTCCGATGGAATGTACCACGTCAATGGACGCACCTATAAAAGATTGATCGGTTCCCGTGCCGAAGTCTTTCATGGGACTGCTTACAAAACCACCGGAGGTTTAGTGAAAAGTGATTTGATGCAGAACAAGCACGGCCGTATTGTTTCCGAAAAGAAACACAAATTCTCTAAGATCAAGAAGAACAACAATTTGTTGTTAGCGGGATACGGCGCCGAAGAAGGAAAATTCGGAATGGTTCGCGTTACACCCCTGAAGAAAACACTGAAAAATAAAAAAGGCAAGAAAGGCGGCGCGCCTTACGGAAGTTCCCTTGTTCCTCAGTCTTTAACCGAAGGCATCGACGGCCAAGGAATTACCAACTACGGCAACTCCTCCACCGACGTCCAATTCGCCGCAGGCATGGCAGGAGGACGCAGAAGACACAGCCGCAAACATCATCGCGGGGGAAGCCTTGCGTATGCGCCCGTCAGTGCGGTCAGCGACTCCATGAGTGCCACTGGAAGAGCAAGCATGATGGGTTTGACTCAATACCCTAACAATTCCACCTCTGTCCAGATCCAGGCAGGCATGGCTGGAGGAAGAAGAAGACGAGGAAGCAGAAGCCGAAAAATGCGTGGCGGCACGACGAAACCTTCTGACAGCGGAACTGGGACAGTAGCTGTGCAAATTCGCGCCGGCCAAGGAAACTAAAAAAACTTTTCGATTTTGTTTCACCTTGTTTTAATTGATTTTTCAAAACAATGCAAAACTTCTTTTCACTGCACAAACCATTCCACCTTCACAAACTGCTCATGACATACAAAGTCTTCTAATTTATGCACCAAATATCGTTCGAAGTATTGCTTGCTCACGATGAAAGAGTCAGTGGTCGTTGTGTGGTAGCTCTGATACAGCTCGTCGAAAGATACGATGCCGTCGTCGGATTCTGATTCCATGTTTGGCGGAGGATGGTAACGCAAGAGAAAGTTGTCAATGGCTGTCTTTTTGTCCCAGAGTCGGCAGAAAAGGAAGCGGACATATTTGGAGTCCTCGATGACCACGCTCGGGAAAAAGTGCTCGACGAACCGAGAGATGTCTTTCTCGGAGACCTGGATTTTAGAGCTTGTCTTGCACAAGGTGACCAATTCGTCCAACTCATATTCATCTTGAGGATCCGTGGTGATGATCATGTGTTCATCCCAGAACTGCAGAAAAGCACTGATTTGTGGCATGTATCGACTCGTGACACGCAAGAAGCATAGACCGTTGTCCTCGTCGTCTTTGTGCGGCAGTCTCTCTTTCAACAACTCGCGAAGCTGTTGCACATAAATAGTGGATGGCAAAGCCTGGTCCGCCAAGAACAACTTCCAAAGGTAGTGCATTTTCTTCCAAGGCATCACCCAATAAGACTCGACTTGTGTGTTTGTTGCCTCTACTTGTTGCAAATACGAATCGATGAAAGAGGCGACGATGGTCTCCTTCGTGTGATTGGTTAAAAGAAGGGCTCTTGTGGCAACAGCGGATATTTTTTTCAAGAAAGCATCCGAGTTGGTCCATCGAGAGGAATAATGAGCGGCCACCACTAACAAATCGACGCCGATTCGGTTCAGGGAGTCTCTTAGGAAAGCGTCGGAGACTCGCATGGGTGACACATCAATCAGCCGACAATCTTTGAAAGCATGGGATTCATGGTATCTCGTCAGGAAATTGTTGGTTATGGAAAACCCCGTCGTCATGAACGCGATTTCATCGATGGCAGTCATCCATTTTCGCGCGTGTTGCGGCACCAGAAAGGTGATCAACGAATCATTCGATTTCTTCAGGAGGTTGTCACCTAACACCGTCAGAAAGTACTTGGCCATGTTTTTGTCGTCAAACGCGGTAGACTGCAAGAAGCTCAGGACATTTTGTATGGTGACTGTCTCGGGAACCGCTTTGAACAAGGAACGCTCCTCTTTGATGCGTTTCATCAAAAACGTCTTGGTTTTGAATTTCCATTCTTGCAGCATGCATTCGCCCACGGGTATCGATGTGAGCAAGGTGTGATGAATGTCGTCCTCTCGGACCAACTGGTACGTAGTATTGTCGTATTCATAAAATTTGCCGTTCGCAGGCAAGTAGAAGTACTTGTGTCGACTCAGAAAGAGTTTGCAGAAATGCTCTTGCTGCCGACTGAGCTCGTGGATGCGTTCCTGGCGTTGCTCGACAGACTGGACATAGTTGGCCACATGGGACTCCAGATTGTTGATGTAGGTTTTGATCCGGTCAAGGGCGATTGGGTTGTCACGGTATTTGTCGACGACCGACTGCACCGTGGACGATAGATCGCTCATTTTTTGCTGCTGCTTATTACATGTGTTTCCTTGCGAAGTTTCTAATATGGTTTCTGGAACTTTTCCCCTCCCTCTGGTAAAAGGCGGCCTTTGTTAAAATTTTGTTAGAAAATGCATTTTTCCAAAACCATCTGACTTTTGCATCCAACCTGTTTATAAGCAACTTCCCTTGCGCATTGAAGGGTTTTTCGAAAAGAGAAATTCTAACAAATACTACAACCTTCTAACATATTGCCTACCTCCTGTCGGGGCGGAGGGCTTTGCCAAAAAACCGACTTAAAGATTCAGGGACCAATCCGCCTCAAAAGATGTCTTCTTCGCATCCTGACAATGTGCTGACGATACGGACGGTGCAGATCAGCCCGTTCCGAACGCTTATGACAGCGTTGAAAGACATATTGTTAGAAACGAATATTTCCTTTCAACCGGACGGTATCCGCATTATAAACATGGATAAAAGTCACACGATTCTGGCTCATCTCTTCTTGGCCGCGGAGAACTTTGAATCCTACGAATGCAAGAAGGAAAAAATCATCATTGGCGTCAACATGTTCCATTTGTTCAAATTGATCAATTCCATCGACAACGACGACACTCTTACCATCTACATCGAAAACGCCGATTACGTGGACGGTGTCGTTTCGCATCTTGCCCTGAAATTCGAAAACGGCGACATCAAACAGTGCAAGACTCAGAAGCTGCGTTTGATCGAACCCGAGCCTGAGGAGCTGGAATACCCCGATGTGAAATTCTCATCGGTCATCAATTTGCCATCCGTCGATTTTCAAAAGATTATCCGCGACTTGTCTTGCATTTCCGACAAGTTGGAGATCAAATCGGTGGGCAACGAACTTATTTTCAAATGCCAAGGTCAATTCGCTTCCGCGGAGATTCACCGCGCCGAATCGGACGGGAGCATGGGATTCGTGGAGATGCCCGATTCCTCCAAAGTCATTCAGGGCGAATTTTCTTTGAAGAACCTCGGATATTTCATCAAGTGCACCAATCTCTGTTCTCAGATCGAGCTCTGTTTGGAGAATGATCTCCCATTGGTTGTCAAATATGATGTGGCCAGTCTCGGCTCCATCACCCTCTGTTTAGCTCAGCTCCCATCAGCATTTTAGAAGTTAAAAAAATTATTTTGTTGCTGTAAAATGACACAAAATATTTTAATCCACCGTACTATTATAAACCCAACCCAACCGAGATACCCATCTTAAACACATGAGCGAAAGTGGTGGGCAATATACTGCGAGAGGTTTCGCTTTAGGATATGCTTTCACTCGCACAGGTGACTTGGTAACAGCCAGTGCATCTGCCACGGCTAGTGCTGACACCTACGAAGAAGCATTGCAAATAGCAACAGACCTTGCACAGCAGATTGCCACACAAGTTGCAATCAACGATGCGGACATCATTGACCAAGCGGTGTCCATATCTCATCAGGGGTTCACAGGATGCACAGGATGCACTGGAGGTGGCGACACGGGTGCTCAGGGTCCTCAAGGCCCTCAGGGATCTCAGGGGCCACAAGGTGCACAAGGTTCTGATGGCATAGACGGAACGCAAGGTCCACAGGGAACCCAAGGAGACCAGGGTGTCCGTGGCACACAAGGTCCCCAAGGAGCTCAAGGAGCTCAAGGTGAGTCTGGTGGAGAAACAGGTGCACAGGGTCCACAGGGTACCCAGGGTGTTCAGGGCGCACAAGGTGAGACCGGTAGTAAAGGTCCGCAAGGTGATGCTGGTGGCTCCACCGGGGCACAAGGCCCCCAAGGTGCGCAAGGTCCCCAAGGAATCGAGGGAGCGACTGGAGTTCAAGGTTCGCAGGGTGTCCAGGGCGCACAAGGTGCGACTGGCAGTCAAGGCGTGCAAGGCGCCACCGGCGCACAAGGTGTGCAAGGAGAGTCGGGTGGAGAAACGGGTCCACAAGGTCCCCAAGGTACGCAAGGTTCCCAAGGTATCACTGGCGCGCAAGGTGTTCAGGGTGACACTGGCAGCAAAGGTCCTCAGGGTGACCCCGGTGGATCAACTGGCACCCAGGGTGCGACCGGTTCACAAGGTGCTCAAGGTGCACAAGGAGCACAAGGAGCAACAGGCGCTGATGGAAAAGATGGACAAACCGGCGCTCAGGGCGCTCAGGGATCGCAAGGCAGTACTGGTGCGGACGGAAAAGATGGGCAAACCGGCGCGCAAGGCAGTACTGGTGCTGATGGCAAAGACGGTCACACTGGCGCTCAAGGCGCCACCGGTTCACAGGGTGCTCAAGGCTCGACAGGCGCGCAAGGCAGCACAGGCGCCGACGGAAAAGATGGCGCAACCGGAGCTCAGGGTGCTACCGGCATTAGAGGTGCTCAAGGTTCCACGGGCTCACAAGGCTCGACAGGTTCCGACGGCAAAGCCGGACACACTGGTTCGCAAGGTGCCACCGGCGTGCAGGGTGTCCAAGGGCCAACCGGGGCACAGGGTTCAACGGGTGCAGACGGTAAAGACGGACCTCAAGGAAACACCGGCACGACGGGACCTCAAGGTGCAATAGGTGTGCAAGGCAGTCAAGGAACACAGGGAAATGTTGGATCCCAAGGACCGCAGGGCACCCAAGGTTTGCAAGGCGGTGCTGGTCTTGTGTTTTACTACAACTACTGGGGTGACTCATCGACCCCTCTTTTGAACCCATCTCAACCTTATTCGTTATCACAAGACCCCAATCCTCTCTTTCTGACAGACACATCTGCAGGCGCCATCTTTGTGCCAGGGGATGCTTCGTACAATTTCGAGTATCCCATTACGGCTTCCACCAATTTCACGGCAATCACGGCCAGTTTGTTCCAGTCGACGCTTTATTGCAAGGCTGTTCCAGGAGTTCAACCGACTGTGAATTTGAATGTTTACAAAATCAGCGCTTCTGGCACGAGGACAGATATGGCGGTGAACAACAAGCCGCAAAAAGTGACTAGTGCGGCCACTGTTGGTGCTTATATCATAAACGGCACCTTGAAAAAGACAGCTTTCAACATCGGAGATACTCTGAGAATTCAATTGATAGTGACCGACAATTCTGTAAATGTGTATTTCCAGAGCACAGACGCATACTCTTTCTTTTTGTCGACCACCCCTGCAGTAGGTGTGACTGGTGCCACTGGTTCAACGGGTGCAACGGGTTCGACGGGTGCAACGGGCTCAACCGGAGCGACGGGTTGCACGGGGTCGACGGGCTCGACAGGTGCAACGGGTTCGACAGGTGCAACGGGTTCCACAGGAGCAACTGGTTGCACGGGCTCGACAGGTGGCACTGGTTCAACCGGTTCGACGGGAAGCACGGGTGCGACAGGTTCGACAGGTTCGACTGGATCCACAGGCTCGACTGGTTCGACGGGGTCAACTGGATCGACAGGATCAACGGGTGCGACTGGTTCTACGGGTGCCACCGGTTCGACAGGTGCCACTGGCTGCACAGGCTCAACCGGTGGAACTGGATCGACTGGATCGACAGGCGCCACTGGATCGACGGGTGCCACAGGGTCTACTGGTGCCACTGGTTGCACTGGCTCAACCGGTGGAACTGGATCGACTGGATCGACAGGCGCCACTGGATCGACGGGTGCCACAGGGTCTAGTGGTGCCACTGGTTGCACTGGTTCGACGGGGTCAACTGGATCGACAGGATCAACGGGTGCGACTGGTTCTACCGGCGCTACCGGTTCGACAGGAGCGACGGGTTGCACCGGCTCAACGGGTGGAACTGGATCGACTGGATCAACGGGCGCTACTGGTTCGACTGGTTCTACAGGAAGCACTGGAGCGACGGGTTGCACCGGCTCAACGGGTGGAACTGGATCGACTGGATCAACGGGTGCGACTGGTTCTACCGGCGCTACCGGTTCGACAGGAGCGACGGGTTGCACCGGCTCAACGGGTGGAACTGGATCGACTGGTTCGACTGGTGCGACTGGATCGACGGGTGCCACAGGCAGCACCGGAGCAACGGGTTGCACAGGTTCAACTGGTGGAACTGGATCGACTGGATCAACGGGAAGCACTGGTTCTACCGGCGCTACCGGTTCAACAGGAGCGACTGGTTGCACAGGTTCGACAGGTGGCACTGGATCAACAGGATCAACCGGAAGCACTGGTTCTACCGGCGCTACGGGTTCGACTGGAGCAACGGGTTGCACTGGTTCGACGGGTGGCACTGGTGCAACTGGTTCAACAGGCGCAACTGGGTCGACGGGTGCCACTGGAAGCACTGGAGCAACAGGTGGAACTGGTGCAACTGGTGGCACTGGTGCAACTGGTTCAACAGGCGCAACTGGGTCGACGGGTGCCACAGGATCAACTGGATCGACTGGATGCACTGGTTCGACTGGTGGAACTGGCGCGACTGGTTCAACCGGTGCCACAGGCAGCACTGGCGCTACTGGAAGCACCGGAGCAACGGGTTGCACGGGCTCAACAGGTGGTACTGGCTCAACGGGTGCGACTGGTTCCACGGGTGCTACTGGCTCGACTGGTGCGACAGGATCCACAGGACCGACTGGTTGCACAGGCTCAACCGGTGGTACAGGAGCAACTGGATCAACTGGATCAACTGGATCTACGGGAGCGACAGGTGACACTGGTTCTACTGGTGCAACTGGCTCGACAGGATCGACTGGCTC